>ERZ840057.27-NODE-27-length-135411-cov-531.157680_pt1 | contig 135411 bp, 123 predicted proteins | sample MGYA00519907_ERZ840057 | MGnify/ENA primary metagenome ERZ840057 (study PRJEB31850, sample SAMEA3708862) | human gut metagenome | biome: human gut; feature: human-associated habitat; material: faeces | place: China | collected 2014 ...
GCGATTTGCCGAACGTTCACAAAGACTGTCCGTCGTTTGATGTCAAGCGATGGCTGAAGTTGGTAGATTTCCATATCTAGCCGATTTTCGGAAAGGATTTCATTGTATTTATTTTTTTAAGTTGATTCAAGCCCGACAGGAAGCAGCAACGCTCTCCTATCGGGCTTTGATTATTGTGTAAAGAAGAGAAATTCAAAAAAAATATGAAAAGGCTTGCAAGTTTCGGAATATTGGCGTATATTTGCAGAAAAAAAAGAAAGGCTTATGAAATATTTGGATCCTAAGGCAGATTTGACCTTCAAAAAAGTGTTTGGCGAACATCCCGAGTTGGTAAAAAGTTTGCTTAACGCCCTTCTTCCTTTTAAGAGTGAGGAAGAGGAAATCACTTCTGTGACATATCTTACGCCTGAAATGGTTCCCCAGACACCCACACGAAAATATAGTATAGTGGATGTGAGATGCGAGGATGCCCAGGGACGTCAGTTTATTGTAGAAATGCAGATGGTTTGGTCTGCGGAGTTTAAGCAGCGAGTTCTCTTCAATGCTTCCAAGGCATATGTAAAGCAGCTAAACAGGGGAGAAGATTATTCTCTTCTGAAGCCAGTTTATTCTCTCAACTTGGTTAATGAAGTATTTGAGCCTGAACTGGATGATTATTACCACTATTACCATCTTGTACATGAGGAACATACCGAAAAAGTAATTGATGGTTTGCATCTGGTATTTGTAGAGTTGCCGAAGTTTACGCCTCATACGTTTACAGAGAAGAAAATGCAGGTTTTATGGCTTAGGTATCTGACAGAAATTGATGAGAAAACGAAGGAAGTTCCGGCAGAACTGCTGGCAAATCCGGAGATAGCCAAAGCCGTATCAGAGATTGAAGAATCAGCCTATACCGAGGAGGAACTTCTGGGTTATGATGAATTCTGGGATATGGTGAGCGTAGAGAAGACGCTTGCCGGCAGGTTGGAGCGTTTGACGAAGGCTAATGATGATACAGAGGAGAAACTTAAGGCAACCTCTAGTCAGTTGGAGGCAACCTCTAGTCAGTTAAAGGAAGCTGAGGAGCAGAGAAAGGAAGCTGAGGAGCAGAGAAAGGAAGCTGAGGAGCAATTAAAAAAAGCTAATGAGGAAAAATTGCAATCAGCCAAAAAACTTCTACAGGCTGGAGTATCAGCTGATATTGTGGCAAGTACTCTTAACTTAAGTATGGATGAAATAAAAATTCACTAACTTTGCATCAGATATATACATTAGAATTCTTTACAAACAATAAAATGGAGAATAAAATAACGACAATGGAGCGGGGAATGCAGCGACGCACCGAACTGCTCCTGGGAAAGGATAATCTTGAGAAAATTCAGAAGGCAAGAGTGCTTATCTTCGGTATCGGAGGAGTAGGATCATGGTGCGCAGAAGGACTCCTGAGAAGCGGCGTGAGAAACATCAAAATCGTAGACAGCGACAGGGTATGCGTAACCAACTGCAACCGCCAGCTGATGGCTACAAGCCGAACCTTAGGCGAAGTGAAGGTAGAGGCGCTGCGCAACCGACTGCTCGAAATCAACCCCGATGCCAACATCACAGCCTATCAGAAAATATATCAGGCAGAAACTGCCGATGAATTCCACATGGAGCAATACGACTTCATCATCGATGCCATCGACTCGCTCAAGGATAAGGCTGACCTCATTCTGCGTGCCACTGCCCTGCCTAAGGAAATCACCTTTATATCTTCTATGGGAGCTGCCCTGCGCACCGACCCCTTCATGGTAAGAAAATCTGAATTCTGGAAGGTGGATGGAGACCCGCTGGCAAGAGCACTGCGAAAGAAATTCAAGAAGAACAAAACCTTCCCACGACGAAAATTCCAGTGCGTATACAGTGAAGAAAAACCGATGCAGAACCAAGGGGTGAACAAAGCATGCGGCACGGGCGGATGCCTATGCCCGAAAGCCAAACTCATTAGCGGAGAGAGGGGTACCGATACTGCCGTATATGATGCTCCGGGCGACCAGCAACTGGTAGAACACGAATGGTGCTCTACTAAGGCACAGATCAACGGTTCGCTCTGCCACATCACCGCAACCTTCGGAATGGCTATCGCAGGAATGGTCATCAACCACATCATTGAATAACTGTTTTCTTTACAACAGTCACTTAAAAAGAAACTTACAAAACATACGCAAAAGGCGAGGCGCTTTCACAAGCTCCCCGCCTTTATTTATTATTCAAGTTTCGCTAGGTTCAGAAGTTTCTCGGGAGTAGTCTTATCAGCATTCGCCTCTATTCGTCTCTTCATATCGTCAAAGAATAAAGGTTAAATCCGATAAATCTTGTTAAACAAATTCTATCTTACCTCTTATGTTTATACCTTTGCACGCAAATTTATAATCACAAAGGACATTTTCATGTCCCAAAAAGGATAATATTTAATTTAAATAAGAGAAGAAAAATGAAAGAAAAAGCAGAAAGTTCAGTAGCCTGCAATCATCACAGAGTAGGCTTCCTGGGATTGCTCGTTACATTAGGCATTGTATTCGGAGACATCGGAACATCACCTCTCTATGTGATGAAGGCTATCCTGCATACAGGCGAAAGCATCAGCGAGAGCACCATCCTGGGCGCACTGTCATGCATCATCTGGACACTCACCCTCCAGACCACCATCAAATATGTATGCGTGGCGCTGCGTGCCGACAACAATGGCGAGGGAGGCATCCTCGCCCTCTATGCCTTGCTGCGCCGACTCAAGAGCAAGTGGATTTACCTACTGGCCATCATTGGCGCAAGCACCCTGCTGGCAGACGGAATCATCACCCCTGCCATCACCGTGACCACAGCCATCGAAGGACTCGAAAGCATCAGTCCCAACCTGCCAGTCATCCCCATCACCCTGGGCATCATCACCATCATCTTCTTCGTGCAGCGGTTTGGCACAGAGAGTATTGGCAAATCGTTTGGCGTATTTATGCTGCTATGGTTCCTGCTGCTGGGCGTGGTGGGAGCTTTCAGCATCACGTCTTACCCATTGATACTGAAGGCTTTCAACCCCTATTATGCTGCCATTCTGCTGGCGAAATCGCCTGAATGGTTTCTGATTCTGGGTGCCGTCTTTCTCTGTACTACCGGTGCCGAGGCTCTCTATTCTGACCTGGGACATTGCGGCAGAAAGAACATCGCCATCAGCTGGGGCTTCGTAAAGACCATGCTCATTCTCAACTATCTGGGACAGGGAGCATGGGTGCTGAATCATGCAGATACGGCGCTGGCTGTGAATCCGTTCTTTGCCATCATGCCGCAGAGCATGCTGTTCTTCGCTATCATCATGGCCACGGGGGCGGCAATCGTTGCGAGCCAGGCACTCATCAGCGGAACCTTCTCCATATTGAGCGAAGCCATGAACCTGCACTTCTGGCCGCGCATGCGAATCAAGCATCCTACCCATGTTAAGGGGCAGCTCTATATCCCGATGATCAACCTCGCCATGTATATCGGCGTGGTTCTCATCATCCTGCTCTTCCGCGACTCCTCGCACATGGAGGCAGCCTACGGACTCGCCATCACCATCACCATGCTGATGACTACCCTGCTGCTCGGTTTCTACCTGCACAGCAAGGGAGTGGCACGGATTTTCACGATGCTGTTTATGGGCGCATACTGCATCATCGAAGCCATCTTCCTGACTGCCAATCTGTCAAAGTTTCTTGCAGGTGGATGGTGTACGATGCTCATTGGTGGAATCCTGTTCCTTATGATGTACGTATGGGTGAAAGCCATGAAGATACGCCGCCATTATATCAGCACCAAACCGCTGGATGATTATTATCAGATTATCTCCGACATCAAGGCCGACGAGAGCATCCCTAAGTACGCTTCCAACCTGGTTTATGTGAACCACGCCAACAAGGAAGGTGCCGTAGATGACAAGTTGCTCTACTCCATCATCAACAAGCAGCCGAAACGTGCTGACCATTACTGGCTTATCAACATGGAGTTTGTTGACACTCCTGACACGCTGGAGTACAACTGCGAGACCCTGATTCCCGACACCCTCTACAGCGTAACCATGCACATTGGTTTCCGCATAGAGCCTAGGGTGAGTCTCTATCTGCGACAAGTAGTGGAAGATCTGGTAGCAGACGGAAAGGTAGATTTGCAAAGCACCTATCCTTCGCTGCGCAAATACGGAATTCCGGGCGATTTCCGATTCATCATCATTCACCGCGTATATTACCCGGAGAGTTCAGATAATCGCCAACAGAACCTGCTGATGAGTATCTACGCTCTTATCAGCAAGATAGGTATTGACGAGCCTAAGGCATTGGGCCTCGACACTTCCATGGTAGTGGTAGAAAGAGTGCCGCTCATCATCAACCATCCGGCCATGAAGGCCAAGGTCATTAAGGTTATTAAGGATTCTGAAACATCACAAAGCAGACAATAAGCAAAAAGGCGAGGCGCTTTCACAAGCTCCCCGCCTTTAACCTATTAGCTAGAAGATTATAGCTAACAACTAACACAAAACCTTATAACTATTTTTCAAATCTTAATCGTTATTTGAACCTATGAACGAACATTTTTTTTAATTAGAGGATAGTCTTAACAGCCTCCAGCATGCCCTTCTCCTGAATAAGGTCAAGATCTTTCTTAACCAACTCGGTAAGGCCAGGAATTGTCTTGTTCAAATCCTCGTGCCAGATATAGTCGAAGCCCAATACGCCCTCAGCTACCTTCTGGGTATCGCCGGTAGCCCAAAGCTCGGTGAGCTTGTCCATAATCTTCTGGTCATCGTTTGGCTGGATAGGAGCACCATCCTCGCGAACACCACCCTTATAGTAAGTGATGATAGCAGCGAGACCGAATACCAAGCCCTGTGGCAACTCGCCCTTACGCTCAAGATAAATCTTGACACCAGGCAGGTCGCGAGTCTCAAACTTAGGGAATGAGTTGAGCATGATGCTGGTTACCTGATGATCTACGAATGGATTCTCGAAACGCTCCAATACGTCAGAAGCGAACTTCTGGAGCTCATCCATTGGGAGGTTCAGCGTCTGCATCAACTCCTCAAACTGTACCTTGTGGATGTACTTGCCCAATACCGGGTGCTCGCAGGCATCGCGAACAATGTTTACACCGCTGAGGTATGTAACAGGGCTCAATACGGTGTGAGGACCATTCAGCAGGGTAACCTTACGCTCGTGGTATGGCTTCTCATTATCTGTGATAAGCACGTGGAGACCTGCCTTATGAGCTGGGAACTCCTCCTGCATCTGCTCTACTGTCATATTTTCTGCCTTCTCGATAACCCAGAGGTGGAAGCTTTCTGCCTTAACTACGAGGTTGTCCTTGTAGCAAATCTTCTGCTGAATCTCCTTGATGGTATCGCGTGGGAAACCAGGAACGATGCGGTCTACCAATGTAGCGCAAACGTAGCAGTGGTTGGTGAACCACTCCTTGAAGCCCTCGTAATCAGCACCCATATCGCCCTTCCAGAGCTCGATATACTGATAGATGCACTCCTTGAGATGGTGACCGTTGAGGAAGATCAGCTCACATGGCATCAGGATCATACCCTTGGTTGGGTCGCCCTCGAAGAACTTGTAGCGGTGGAACAAGAGCTGAACCAACTTGCCTGGATAAGAAGCTGCAGGAGCATCTGTAAACTTGCAAGAGTCATCGAATGCGATACCAGCCTCTGTAGTGTTAGAGATGATGAAACGCATCTCTGGCTGCTCAGCCAAAGCCATGAAAGCCTGGTTCTGAGAATATGGATTCAGTGCACGGCTGATAACGTCGATACGCTCCAATGTGTTGATAGTCTGGCCGTTCTCCTTACCCTGAAGGTTTACGTGATAGAGGCAGTCCTGACCGTTCAGCCAGTCAACCATACCACCAGCCAATGGCTGAACTACAACGACAGAACCGTTGAAGTCGGTCTTCTTGTTCATATTCCATACAATCCAATCTACGAATGCACGGAGGAAGTTACCTTCACCAAACTGAATGATTTTCTCTGGAGCGACGCTCTTAGGAGCAGTGCGCTTGTTTAATGCTTTTAGCTCTTTCATGATTTGTTTATTTTGTCTTTATTATTTTACTTTCCGTTTTAAATTCCAATCTATTCATCAGATTGTTTTTTTTCTGAGTGCAAAGGTAGTAAATATTTCGTTTGATTGTTCCAAAAACAGCGAAAAACTTCACGCAAACCTTTACGCTCCACTCCGGTTCTATACCTTAATTATATATAGAACTGCGCAGGCACAAAATAAAGAAGTAGGGATTTTCCCCCACCCCTTTAGGGGAAATCCCGACCGTGGAAGCAAAAAACATCGTATCTTTGCACCAGAAAAAGAAACATGAAGTATAACAATTTAAAGATATACGATTATGAAACGAATGATAATAGCTCTGGTAGCCATGTTCATGATGACATTCACTACCGCTTCTGCAATAAGTTATGAGCAGGCAAGACAGCAGGCTCTCTTCCTGACAGACAAGATGGCTTACGAGCTCAATCTTACAGAAGACCAGTATGAGGCAGCTTACGAGGTGAACCTCGACTACCTGATGAGTGTAGATACATACGATGACCTATATGGTGTTTACTGGCGCCAGCGCAATATGGATTTGAGCTATATCCTGCTCGACTGGCAGTATAGAACATATCTCAATGCCACCTATTTCTACCGTCCGCTCTACTGGAATGCGGGCTACTGGCACTTCGGCATCTACGCCCGCTATCCGCGCCGCGACTATTTCTACTTCGGTTGCCCTCACTTCTACGTATCTTACCGTGGAGGTCATAGCTGGCGAGTAAACGGAAACAGAAGCTGGTATCACGGAAGAAGATTTGGCGGCCCTCACCCAGGAGGACATCCTAGAGTAGGTATGAGAGACGGATTCAACCGTGGTGATTACGGCAGAGGAAGATCTTTCGGAAATCTGAACCGCGAGAACAGACCTCAGATGAACCCAAATCGTGGTTTCGGTAATGCAAGCCGCCCTAACAACAACGCTGGCTTCGGAAACAGCAGCCGCCCTCAGAACGGAGGCTTCGGAAATAACAACGGAGGCTTCGGCAACAGCAGCAACCGGGGCTTCGGCAATAGCAACAGTCGCCCTAACCGTGGTTTCGGCAGCAGCAACAGCAGCACTAGCAACAACCGTGGTTTCGGAAACAACAGCCGTGGTTTCGGAAACAGCAGCTTCGGAAGCGGAAGAAGTAATATCTTCGGGGGCAACCGCAGCAGCATGAGCCGTTCATTCAGCAGCGGGTCTGGCAACCGTGGCGGCGGATTCACCCCTCGCTCTTCTACACCAAGCAAGAGCAATGGCGGTGGAAGTTTCGGACACAGAAGATAAGAAAAGAGAAAGAGTTATAATTTCAAGTTTATAAAGACAGAGAGTTAAGAAAAATCAAGACCTCAAGTAAGAGAGTAAGAAAAATCAAGTACAAAAAATGGGAATTTGCATCGGTTCATACCATTCGCAAATTCCCATTATTATTTTATCAACTTTCAGTAAAAGTTTTACTCCAATCCGAAGAGCGATTTCAAACCGCCATCTACGCCCGAGAATCCCATGAAGGCGAGGCTGAGGAGCGCTGCAGTTACCATGACGATAGCTACGCCCTGCATGCCCTTAGGAATACGGACCAAAGCCTGCTGCTCGCGAATGCCGGCAAAGACAATGAGAGCCAGGGCAAAGCCGAGAGCGGTAGAGAAGGCGTAAACCACGCTCTCAAGCAGATTGTAATCCTTCTGGATAACCAGGATGGCTACACCCAGCACGGCACAGTTGGTAGTAATCAAAGGCAGGAAGATACCGAGCGCCTGATAAAGTGCAGGAGAAACCTTCTTCAGGATAATCTCTACCATCTGAACCAAGGCTGCAATCACGAGGATAAATGCCAGGGTCTGGAGATATTGCAATCCGAACGGATCGAGTACATACTTCTGAACACACCAGGTAATGATGGTTGCCAGGGTCAAGACAAAAGCAATGGCACCACCCATACCGATGGCTGTATCAACTTTCTTCGATACGCCCAGGAATGGACAGATACCGAGAAACTGCGACAAGACGATGTTGTTGACGAATATCGCAGAGATAAATATCAATAAATATTCCATAATTTCTATTTTATTTCATTGATTTGAAGCGATGCCTACGCTTACTTCTTTACCTTATTAAATATAGCAATGATGTAACCCAAGGTGAGGAAAGCTCCAGGAGGCAGGATGAACATCAGAATGTTGGTAGTCTCCGGCAACAGAGTGATACCGAATACACTACCTGCACCGAGAATCTCGCGGGCACTACCCAGGATGGTCAAACCGAGGGTGAAACCCAAACCGCAACCAATGCCATCGAAGAGGCTGGCAATAGGCGAATTCTTGGCAGCAAAGCTCTCTGCCCTACCCAGGATGATACAGTTTACTACAATCAGCGGAATATAAATACCCAGCGCCTGATTGATGCTGTCGGGAGCATAAGCGCTCATCACCATCTGAAGGATAGTAACGAAGGCTGCAATCACTACGATAAACACAGGGATGCGAACCATATCGGGTGTAATCTTCTTGATACAGGAGATAACAAAGTTGGTACAGATCAGCACCGCCATGGTAGCCAATCCCATAGAGAGACCGTTGATGGCGCTGGTTGTTGTAGCCAAAGTAGGACACATACCGAGAAGCAACACGAAGGTTGGATTCTCCTTGATGAGTCCGTTCATCAAAATCTTAACATTACTCATATCGGTTTATCCTTTCTTTTCGTTATGTTCAACTTTAGATACACCACTCTCTGCATCTGCTTTCTGAGATGCACCGCTCTCGCCGTCAACATCCTTCTTGGCATAAACGGCATAAGCCTGGTTGATAGCCTTGAGGAAGGCGCGGCTGGTAATGGTAGAAGCGGTGATGGCGTCTACTGCATTGCCACTCTTATCGTCCTTAGATACGTGGAGGTCGCCATCCTTTGGAGTCTTACCGATGATGCTACCCTTTCCGTCTTTCTGAAACCAGGTAGCAGCCTTGGCGCCCAGACCCGGAGTCTCTGAAGCCTGAAGCACGGTATAACCCATAATCTTGCCCTCAGTATCGAAACCTACGAGCACCTTCAGATCGCCACCGAAACCACCGGTTGTACTCTCTACGGCAGCACCCAGCTGCTTGCCGCTCTTGTCTGAGCACTTGTGGATGGTGAAAGAGAATTCCTTACCGCCAAACTCCTGCTTTACCTCTTCAGGCTCAGCCACCTGGAGTTCTTCTGTACCCATCACACTCTTAATACCGGCAGCCAGACTCTGTGCAGCCTTCTCGGCGATAGGACCAGATGTAAGATGATTGATATATGCAAGAACAGCACCTACGATGAGCGCTACGCCTACGAGCACCAAAACCATGTTCTTTAATGATGATTCTAATTTCTGCATGTCTCTGTCCTCCTTATTTCTTAGCAGGCTTCTCACCGAAGCGCTTTGGTTTAACGTATGTGTTAATAAGAGGTGTGAACGCATTCATGATAAGAATGGCGAACGACATACCTTCTGGATAGCTACCCCAGTTACGGATGATGACGGTCAGCAGACCGATGCATACACCGTAGATAAGCATGCCCTTGCGGGTCATCGGAGAGGTTACATAATCAGTAGCCATGAAGATGGCACCGAGCATCAGACCACCACTGAAGATGACAGCCAGAGGATTGGCATAAACAGGATTAGCCAAATGCATCAAACCGCTGAATACAAATACGGTAGCGATGATGCTGACTGGAATATGCCAGGTAATGACCTTCTTCCAGAGCATGTAAGCCAAACCGAGCAAGAGGGCGAATGCACAAACCTCACCGGTAGTACCGGCACCGAAAGTATCACCTGTAGCACCGAAGAGCAGGCTCATCGCATCAGGCAACTGGTTGAGAACAGAAGCATCGCCCGTCTTGATGGCGGTCTTCATGATAGCCAGCGGAGTAGCACCCGTTGTAGCATCAGTATAGCTGAGCATCTGTCCGGCAACAGGCCATGAAGTCATCTGGGCAGGGAAACTGACGAGCAGGAAGCAACGGCCTACCAAAGCGGGATTGAAAGGATTGTTACCCAAACCGCCGAAGCTCATCTTACCTACACCGATGGCAAACAGGGCACCGATGATGATGATCCAGAGAGGAAGGTTACTTGGCAAGTTCATGCCGAGCAAGAGACCGGTAATGATGGCAGAACCATCGAGCAAGCTGGTCTCCTCCTTCAGGAGATATTTTGTAATTGCCCACTCAAAGAAGACGCAGGCTGCCACAGAGGTGAGCAGAACAACTGCTGAACCCAAGCCGAAGAAATAGAAAGATGCGAGGATGGCAGGCACGAGAGCGATAATCACTCCGTACATGTTCTTCTCTACGCTCTCATTTCCATGAGCGTGTGGCGATAATGAAACGATTAATTTTCCCATTTTATCTTTTAAATTCTTTCTTAAATGAAATTCATTCTTGACGTGAACGCTTACTTCTTGGCGTTGCGAGCTCTGATGATGCCCATTACCGCACCCTTACCATTGATAATATTATCGAGGATAGGACGATGTGAAGGACAGGTGAACTGGCATGAACCGCAGGCAATGCAGGATGTTACCTCTTCTGCCTCAAGGCGCTCATAATCCTTCACTACGCTCAGGGTAGCAAGCAAGTATGGCTCCAGGCCCATCGGGCAGGCATCCACACACTTGGCACAGCGGATACATGGCTGAGCCTTCTTGCGATGAGCATCAGCATCGGTCAATACGGTGATTGAGTTGGTACCCTTGGTTACCGGTACATCGAGGCTGATTATAGCCTTACCCATCATCGGACCACCAGCCAGCACCTTGTTATCGCCCTCTGGCAAACCGCCGCAATTCTCTATCATCTGAGAGAATGGAGTTCCTATACGCACGAGGAAGTTGCCCGGGTTCTTCACCTGCTTGCCGGTTACGGTAGTATAGCGCTCGAAGAGAGGTTTATTCTTCATAACTGCCTGATAAACAGCGAAGGCAGTACCTACATTCTGAACAATTGCTCCAACGTTGACAGGGATAGCTGGAGGAGCAGGAACCTGACGGCGGATAACGGCATCCACCAGCTGCTTCTCACCACCCTGAGGGTACTTTTTAGCCAGAGGTACAATCTCGATACGGGAGTCATTGGCTGTCTTTTCCTCGAAGAGTTTGATGGCAGCAGGCTTGTTGTCCTCGATACCGATGTAGCCCTTCTCTACCTTAGCCGCCTTCATCAGAAGGTTCAAGCCAACGAGAATCTCATCAGCATGCTCCATCATCAGGCGATAGTCGGCTGTGATATAAGGCTCACATTCTACACCGTTGATGATGACGCACTCAGCCTTGGCTCCTGGAGGAGGACAAAGCTTGATGAAGGTAGGAAAACCGGCACCACCCATACCGGTGACACCAGCCACCTTGATGCGGTTTACGATTTCCTCTGGAGTAAGCTCAGTATGAGCCTCAAGCGTCTCGAGTTTATCAGAGCGGTCGATACTCTCCTCCCACTCATCGCCTTCTACATTAATAATGATGCAAGGCTTGCGATAACCGGTAGCATCAATAGATGTATCTACCTTGAACACAGTTCCTGATACGGAACTGTAAATAGGAGCACTCACAAAGCCACCAGCCTCAGCAATGAGTGTACCCACCTTCACCTTGTCGCCCTTGGCTACTACAGGCTTGGCAGGAGCACCGATGTGCTGACCAAGTGGGAAAATAGCCTGCTTAGGGAGAGGAGCTACCTGAGTAGCCATCTCGGCAGTAATCTTATTCTCTTCTGGGTGAACTCCACCAATTCTAAAAGTTCTCAAATTCATGATTATTCCTCCTTTTTCTTAACTGGGAAATTTACTTTTACGAGAGCACCTGTTGGGCATTCATCAACACACTTGGTACACATGCGGCACTTATTGAAGTCAACATAAGCCACATTGTTTTCGATGGTGATAGCATCAAACTTGCAGACCTTCTGACATTTACCGCATCCGATGCAAGCAACGCTACAAGCCTTCTTGGCAACAGCGCCCTTGTCGTGGTTTACGCACTGAACGTAAACTCTACGGCCCTTAGGACCCTTCTTGCGGAGCTCGATGATATGACGTGGACAAGCGTTGGCGCAAGCACCACAACCCGTACACTTCTCTTCATCAACCTCAGGAATGCCAGTTTCAGGATTGATAGAGATTGCGCCAAACTGACAGGCAGCCACGCAATCGCCACAACCCAGACAGCCGAACCCGCAGCCTGTTTCGCCAGCGCCACATGAATTCATAGCTGCACAAGTGTGCAAACCATCATACTCGGCAATGCGAGGACGATTCTCGCAAGTACCATTACAACGTACCACAGCCACCTTTGGCTCGGTATTGGCTACTGCCATACCTAAAAGGTCGGCTACCTTGCCCATCACGTCGGCACCACCTACCGGACACATCAGTCCATCGATAGAACCGGCATCAGCACCCTTCACCAGAGCTGCGGCCATACCAGAACATCCGGCAAAACCGCAACCACCACAGTTGGCACCTGGCAGAACCTCTCCTACCTGGCCCAAGCGAGGGTCTTCTTCGACGGCAAACTTCTTAGATACTCCGAAGAGAACCAGCGCTGCAATCAGCGCGATTGCTCCGAGAACCAAGACAGCAATCAAAATAAAATTCATAATTTTTTGTGTTTTGTTTTGTTATTTTCTTTGTTTTAAAATAAAGGCTCATCACAGAAGCCACAGGAGCACATCACGCACCCTATGTTTCTATAGAGAAGCTCAGTTTGTTTTTAAGTTTGTTTCTGAATAAGTAGAGCACCACATAGTATGGAATGAGAATACCCAATGCCGAGAGCGCTGCGGCTCCCTCTGAGTGAGTAGCTTTCAGTACACCCACCAAAGCGATCACCATCAGTATCAGCGGCAAGAGATAGCCATAGAAACTGGCTCTGAAGCCTACAGCCGAATCAGCAGTCACCACCACGCTATCGCCTTTGTGGTAGAGAGACGCCTCTGAGGTAGAAACCTCAATCATCTTCTCTTTCGATTCGGATGCAGTACAATGAGCAGCCACCTTGCAAGCGCTGCAGGCTGACGACTGTACGATGCGAATGCACACACAACCTTCTACTACGCTCTCTACGATGCCAGAATGTTTTATTTTGTTATTCATTTGTAATGTTGAGATTGCATTTTTGCAATTCAAGTGCAAAGATACTACATTATTTAGAAATGGCAAACAAAATCGAAAAGAAAATATAAAAAAAGAAGCGTAAACGTTATCTATACCCTGGAATCAGGCAGTTTGAGAACAAATTAAAAGCAAAAATGCTTTTTTTTAGCAACTTCTTTTGGTGATATCAATTTTTTATGTATCTTTGCATTGATTATTAAAGAATTGATATGGAAACATTAGAGCAAACAATCATGCAAGTAGAGCGCTTTATCAGAAAAGTGGCTCAAAAGTTCCCTGCGCCAGAATCTGACGACGAGACTTCTCAAATGACCGACATCCACGTAAGGGTTTCGCAAGACAGTGGCGAACTCCTGGCCTTTGACGACGATGACAACGAGATTACCCGCTGCGTTGTTGAGCAATGGATAGAAAACAAGGATGAAGACTTCTACGACGAGGTAGCAAAGCTGCTTCGCGATGTATTGCGCAAACAGGCTGATATCATAGATCATCTCGGCATTCTCAAGCCATACAGCTTTGTGCTCGAAGATGAGGATAAAGAGCATATTGGCGAGCTCTATCTTGCTGACGATGATACTATCATCGTAGGTGGTGACTTGATGGAGAATCTGGACAACGATCTGGACAACTTCCTGAACGACCTGCTGAAAGAATAAAAAAAATACAGGATGAAAGAACTACCCGCTCCCCCATCCCAACAAAATAAAAAACCGTTGTACTCTCTTCTATCGAGTACAACGGTTTTTCTGTTTTTAACGGTCTTTCCGTTTATATCATCTAACCAATCTAAAAAGAAATTTTCTTTTTCTTACCTTTACTTTCGTTTCCTACACGGTCGAGAGCAGTTACTACATACACATATTTCTTGCCACTCACATAAGGGATGCGATAGAAATTATCATAAGTTACTGCCTGGAGTGCAGAAACATCATTGAGATTTACCTTAGCTCCTTTCTCAAAACGATAGATAGCAAAACGGTTCACCTGATCGCCCCACTTTTTCTTGCTAGCCTTAGGAGCCTTCCATACCAGCAGCGGACCTTTCTCGGTCCACATCAGCTTGACACCCTTTACCCCCTTTGGCGCCTTATTATCAAGGAAAGGCATAGAGGGTGGCAATGCTGGATACTTCCAATAATTGTTGCGGAGTGTATGTCCGATATTACCTACATTATCGGCAGCAGTCTGCGCATACCAGAGCACAGTGCCCTTCACATTATTCATCTGCTGATGCAAACGGTGCTTGGCAGGCAACTGATGACAGCGCGGATTGACTGGATCAGCAAACTTGGCTGTACGCTCTATATCTTCACCTATATATAATGGGCGGTTGCCAGCATGCTTATTCCACCAGGTTATGAGCGTCTTGTAATCGGCAGCACGATTGCCAATCTCCCAATAAATCTGAGGCACACAATAGTCTATCCAACCATTATTCACCCAAAGCAATACATCTGCATAAAGATCATCATAATTCTGGAGGCCGAAAGTTTCTGAACCATTAGGATCGGTACGCTTGTTGCGGTAGATTCCGAATGGAGAAACACCAAACTTGACCCAAGGCTTAACGGCATGAATGGATTCGCTGAGCTGCTTTACAAACCGGCTCACGTTATCACGGCGCCAATCACCTATGTTTCGCATGCCGCGCGACTGCTGGCGGAAGAGCTGCTGATCAGGAATCTGACGTCCGGCCTCTGGATATGGATAGAAATAATCATCAATATGGAATCCATCAACATCATATCGGCTTACAATGTCCACAGCCACCTCGCAAATATAGTCGGCTGCAGCCTGCAACCCAGGGTTCAACAGCGTCAGCTTGCCATACTGAAAACAGAGATCAGGACGCCTCTTCACGATATTCTTCGGTGAAACCTGCTCATAGGAAGTTACGCTATGCTTGGCACGATAAGGATTAATCCAGGCATGAAGCTCCATGCCACGATTATGACACTGCTCTATCATCCACTGCAACGGATCCCAATAAGGAGAAGGAGCCTTTCCCTGCACCCCCGTAAGGAACTTGCTCCAAGGCTCTAAATCACTCTTATACAGAGCATCACACTCGGCTCGAACCTGAAAGATTATCGCATTCACGCCATCCTTCTGCAGTTCATCAAGCTGTCTGGTAAGCATCGCCTGGATCTGCTGCGTACTCTTGCCCAGATACTGTCCGTTAACGCACTGTATCCAGGCTCCACGAAACTCTCGTTTGTTCTGAGCCTTCATTGTTGCCGACGACATCAGTATCATTGCAACAACGAGCATCAAAATCGCTTTCAGTCTTTTCATCTGTTATCTGTTATTTATCAATTTCATTTTTTCCTTTTCATTCTACAGTTTGTTCTTCATCCCTCAGCTTCGGGAGTGAAATATGGTATCTTACAGCCAGCAATCGGATGGCGCAGACCACACTGAAAGCTACAATCACCGTAATATAGAGGCTCACACCCAGATAGCTCAATCCCCAATAAGCCAAACCACCGGCGACACAAGCCATCGCATAAATCTCCTTTCGGAAAATGACCGGCTCTTCATTAAGAAGCACATCGCGGATAACACCGCCTGCAGCACCCGTGATACAGCCCATGATGATGGCTACCCAAAAAGAGAAACCACATTCGAGCGACTTCTGGATGCCCGCAATATTGAAAAGCGCCAAGCCCAAGGTATCAAACAGAAACCAGGTATTGTCAAGACGCTTAAGATAGCGGTGGCAAGCAATCACTACCAACTGCGCAAACAGCGTACAAATCAGGTAGATAGGACTCAACATCCAAAACGGACGCACACCAAGCATCACATCTCGTATGGTTCCACCACCTATGGCTACAGCCACACCACAAACAAAACCGCCCAGCCAATCATAGTGCTTACTTGCTGCCAGGCGAATGCCCGAAAGGGCAAAAGCAAATGTTCCGATGAATTCTATCACACTATGAAGCGTGAGCACGAATTCAGGATCGCCATGTATCATCATTTTCTCGTATCAGTTAGTTGTTCTAAATATCAATTTCTAATTATCTATATATCTATTCTAAATCACTAATTCTTGAATCTTTCTCCCCAACAGGTAACCATCCAGTTGTAGAGGCGCTCCTCGGAAGGCGAATGCTGCGCATGCCAGAAGCGGGCATCCTTCAGTTCGTCTGGCAGATACTGCTGCTCAGTGAAATGTCCAGGATAATCGTGAGGATACTTATATCCGTCATGATAGCCCAAATCTTTCATCAGTTTGGTAGGAGCATTGCGGATGTGCAGCGGAACTGGCAGATTACCCGTTTGCCGTACAGTAGCCAGCGCATCATTAATGCCCAGATAAGCACTGTTGCTCTTCGGACTCGTGGCAAGATACACCACAGCCTCAGCAAGGGCGATACGCGCTTCGGGCCACCCTATCTTCATCACCGTATCGAAGGCAGCATTGGCAAGCAGGAGTGCATTCGGATTGGCAAGTCCCACATCCTCAGAGGCACTAATCACAACCCTACGGGCTATAAACTGCGGGTCTTCTCCTCCTTCTATCATCCTCGCCATCCAATAGAGCGCAGCATCGGGATCGCTTCCGCGAATACTCTTGATAAAGGCTGAGATAATATCATAATGCATATCACCCTGTTTATCGTAAGCCAGCGGATTCTGTTGCAACTGCTCTTCTACCATCTTGTCGGTAATCACAATCTCTGAAGATCCGGCAGATTCTACCACCAATTCCAGAATATTGAGCAGTTTGCGGGCATCTCCACCACTATATCGCAGCAGCGCGCCCGTCTCTTCCAACTTAATATTCTTTTCTCTGAGTTCTACATCCTGCGTAATGGCACGATGCAGAAGCCCTTCAAGATCAGCCTTTTCAAGCGGTTTGAGAACATAGAGCTGACATCTGGACAACAGCGGCCGAATCACCTCGAATGAAGGATTCTCGGTGGTAGCACCTATCAGCGTAACAATACCCTTCTCTACCGCACCCAAAAGCGAATCCTGCTGACTCTTGGAGAAACGGTGAATTTCATCAATAAACAATATAGGAGAAGCCGAATTAAAGAATCTACCACTCTTTGCTCTTTCTATCACCTCGCGGACATCCTTTACGCCACTGGTCACCGCAGAGAGGGTGAAGAACGGCACCTTGATGGTCTGTGCCACGATTTGAGCAAGGGTAGTCTTGCCCACTCCAGGGGGTCCCCAGAGGATAAAAGAGGATATGCGCCCTGCATCAATCATCTTGCGCAGCACGGCCCCCTCACCTACCAAATGCTGCTGTCCTACATAGTCAGCAAGCGTGTGAGGTCTCATTCTTTCAGCTAATGGTTCACTCATAGTACGTGCAAAGGTAATGAAAAAAATCGAATTCCAAATAAAAAAGTGACCAAAAACACAAAAAAACAGCAAGAAAATTTGGATATATAAAAAGAAGTACTTACTTTTGCACACACAAACACAATTGAAGATGAATAAAGATAAAATATTAACACTGAAGAATGTTACTAAAAGTAGCATTTGGGAATTGCAGGAGAACGATGTGTTCCGTCTTTGGGAAGCAGCAGAAAAGGATGCTGACCTCAAGGATTACCAGAACAAGTATATTGCAGTGATCCGAAGCGCATTCGAAATGGAACCAGTGACGGTAGACCGTCCTGAAGTGATTGACAAACTGATGGCACGCGGCTTTAAGATTGGCACTTTCCGTATCAACGACAAGAAAGAAAAGTATGCCATCAAAAAGCGCCCTATCATGCGTGTTACTGATCTTACTTACGAAAATGTAAGTCACATCACCGCCAATAAGCTCATCGAACTCTTGGAGCGCAACTTTGGTGGTGGCTGGGAGAGTCTGCCTCAGAGCATCCAGGACATCATCGAAAGTAATTTCGACATCAGCACAACTACTCTTCCTGCTGACCGCCTGAAAAAGCCAGGAGGTCTGTACGAGAAAAAGCTCGCTGATGACTACGAAGTGCTCGTGGTACCAAAAGGTTCTTGGGTAGAAGCTATCTTTGCCAAGGAGAAGCCAAAGGTAGAAAAGGTTCGCATGAGATTCGAAGATGAGAATGATTTGAAACGCAACGACGACCTGCTCGACCCAGACGAGGATGAAGACGAGGATGCACCAGAAATCGAGGATCACTACAACGATCCAGATGAGGATGACGATGCATTCGATGACGACAAGCTTACTGAGGAAAGCTACCGTACTACCTTCGAAGACCCGGAGAACCTCGGTCTTGATGATGCAGAAGACGTAGCCGACGATGATTATTAATTCAGTTTATACATTATTATAATATAAAGAGAAATGAACGCATTAATTGGATTTGTTGCATTGATCGCTGTGGGCCTCGTAGGTTGGGCGATTGCAGAATTTAAGTACAAGGCTTTCACTTTCACCCGTTCAGAAAAGGATATCGAGGAAGAGAAAGAGCTTGAAGAGCAGAAACGCGCAGAGGGTTTCAAGGAGATGAACATCCGCGACATCATGCGCAAAAACTCAACCAATGGTTATAACGCAGTAGGTTAGTATTATGTTAATTTACCTATGCTTATGATACAGTATATCATCATAGCAATCATATTGGCGGCATGCGTCACGTATGCCGCCATTTGTATCTACAGCTCCATCAAACAAGCACGAGAGTGTAAAAACTATCAATGTTCAGGTTGCCCGTTCGTTGAGAAATGCCAAAAGAATAAAAAGAAAGAGGCTACTCAGCGGAAAGAACAAGAGTAGCTCTCATAAAAAGAGCTGCTAAAACTACTTTTACTGTCATGCAGCGAGGAAACCAGACAAAAAATAAAGCATTTCAGAACCCGTTCATTATGAGCAAGATACAAAGAAAGTGATTGTTTTAATTAAAAAAGTTGCATAAAAATTTGGTAGAACCAATAAAAAGTAGTACCTTTGCACTCGCAAATCAGAAATGATTATTCTACACAAGGTGTCTTAACCGAGCGGTTAGGTAACGGTCTGCAAAACCGTGTAGAGCGGTTCGACTCCGCTAGACACCTCATAAAAAAGGAAGTTCTTCAATAAGGACTTCCTTTTTTCATATCTACTCTCCCCCATTTTCATTCCTCATTTCTAGGTATTCATCAAAACCCCCATTTTTCGGTATTGCACAATTATAAAAATCTTCGTACCTTTGCAACCGTAAATGATAAACATCAGAACTGAGGTTATCCTACGAGTAGGAATTGCCCCTTGCCCCAAGCAATTCTGGTGAACGTTTGAAACTTTTAGATAATTGAGACAAAGATAGAAATTAAAATCTTGTTCGCTAATAGAAATAATTCATAATGTTTTTGTATAATATGAAAAGGGGTGCTTGTGAAAGTACCCCTTTTATGTATATCTACAAAGTTATTGAGAAAAGCCTGTTATTATTTGATTTTAGCACCAAATGACTTTACAAACTTAATCTTCTTGCCTTTTGCGATGATTGGCTTCTTCCATTCACCACCCAAAATACGGATAACAGCCTTCTTGCCTACAGGAACCGCATCTACAGCCTTCTGCAAATCCATGAAATTGCCTCGACCTTCTGCAGAGACTACATAATCATAATGGCAGACATGAGACTTCAGCGCTGGCACCTGCTCAGCTACAGCATCAGCAAGCGCACCGGCAACCACACGTGCACCATATACATTATAATGGGTATTATCTTTCTTACCCTTAGGAACCTGCGGATTCTCGCCAGGCATAAACCACATATGTAATTTGCGGCTGCCTTCAATACCCATGCCCGTTTCTATATCGTGGGTAATCTTGGTAGCATCAACAAATGGAACATTCAGCTGCTTTGCTACACTGCGGGGAGCTATCACATAAGCTCCGTGGGTGTCGATAAGCGTATCACTATTAATCTGTTCCTTTCCATCATATACTTTATTGCGAAGCTTCTCGTCATCATCATTCTTCAATTCTGCAGAATAATAGCAGCGACGAACCACCGCATTGAACAGTACAGGATTGCCACCCTTGGCACGAGTCTCATTTACAAACCTGGCAAGGTTTGCATCAAAAGTAGATCCCGGATCAGTATGACGGTCAGGCATTGGCTTCTCATCGTTATGCCCAAACTGAATAAACACATAATCACCTGGCTTTATTCTATCTAAAACCTTTTTCCATCTTCCTTCATTGATAAAGCTCAAAGAAGAACGACCATTAACAGCATGATTGTCAACAATCACCTTGTCATCAAAAAAGCCCTGTAATACCATACCCCATCCTCGCTCAGGACTATTTCTAAAACCGTCTTTCTCGGCAGCAGTAGAATCACCTATTACAAAAATCGTTGTTGTCTTCGTACTGGATGTCATCAGCAATGCCAGCATGAATACACATAAAATAGCTTTAATTTTTTTCATTTGTCCGTAGTTTTTAGAATTTACTATAATTATAGATTTGCATACGTGATAACATATAAAAAGCTCTCGCCCTGCCGTACTGCATATTCACATATACGAGCACGAGAGGACGAGAAAGAGAGTATTAATATTTATTTACTTTGGCTATCAATTCCTCGGCAGTAACCAAGGTCTGTTCGCCAGTTTCCATATTCTTAAGCGTAACCTTGCCCTGAGCCATCTCATTCTCACCTGCAAGCACCACAAACGGAATATTCTTGGCATTGGCATAGCTCATCTGCTTCTTCATCTTCGCCTTATCAGGGAAGATTTCGGTACGGATACCGGCTGCACGAGCTGCACTTACTATAGGCAGGCAGTAAGCTGTCTCCTTTTCACCGAAGTTGATAAACAGTACCTGAGTAACATTTACAGCCTCCTTCGGATAAAGGTCGAGCGCACCTAACACATCATAAATACGGTCAGCGCCAAAACTGATACCAACACCGCTCAAACCTGGCAAACCGAAAATGCCGGTGAGGTTGTCGTAACGACCACCACCTGTAATACTTCCCATTGGAGTATCAAGCGCCTTCACCTCGAAGATAGCACCTGTGTAATAGTTCAAGCCACGAGCCAGAGTAAGATCCAGTTCTATCTCGTTGTTCAAGCCAAGAGTCTTCAAGGTATCGAGGATAAACTTGGTTTCTTCTACACCCTTTAAACCAACTTCTGAACTTTCGAGAACCTTCGCAATCACTTCAAGTTTCTCATCATTAGTTCCTGACAATGAGATGATTGGCTGCAACTTTTCAATGGCATCTTCTGAAATGCTGTCATTGCGCAACTCTTCGTTTACATTGTCAAGTCCGATTTTATCAAGCTTATCGATGGCTACTGTGATATCTACAATCTTCTCAGCCTCGCCGATAACCTCTGCAATACCGGTAAGAATCTTGCGGTTATTAATCTTGATGCATACACGAACACCAAACTTGGTGAACACGGTATCAACAATCTGCATCAACTCGACCTCATTCAGGAGAGAATCAGAGCCAACCACATCGGCATCACACTGATAGAACTCACGGTAACGTCCTTTCTGAGGGCGGTCTGCACGCCATACTGGCTGAATCTGATAACGTTTGAAAGGCATCTGCAACTCCTCGCGGTGCTGCACTACGTAACGTGCGAAAGGAACTGTCAGGTCATAACGAAGACCCTTCTCACAAAGTTTCGCTGCTAATTTGAGTGATCCGAGAGAATGAATATCCTCATCGCTCACCTTATTCATATAGTCGCCTGAATTCAATATCTTAAAAAGCAGTTTATCACCCTCTTCACCATACTTGCCCATCAAGGTCTGAAGGGTTTCCATGGCTGGGGTCTCAATCTGCTGGAATCCATAAAGAGCATACACTTCCTTGATGGTGTTGAAGATGTAGTTGCGTTTCGCCATCTCAACAGGACCAAAATCTCTCGTGCCCTTTGGTATACTTGGTTTCTGAGCCATTTATTAATGTTTAATATGAATGTTAAATGTTTAATGTCTAGCGTAATGCAAACCCCTCAAAGTAAACATTAAACACTAAACATTAAACACTATATAATTTATTTGCGTACAATAGTCTGAGCACGGTCTGGACCGATAGAAATGATACCGATCTTAGTCTCAAGGAACTCTTCTACGAAAGCAATATAATCCTTGAACTCCTGTGGGAACTGATCTTCAGATGTGAACTTAGTCATATCTGTCTTCCAGCCCTTGAACTCCTTATAAACAGGTTCTACATCATCGATTTCGTATGGGAAATCTGTTGTAACAGAACCATCCTTCAACTTATATGCCACGCATGCCTTGATGGTATCGAAGCCATCGAGCACGTCGCTCTTCATCATGATAAGCTCAGTAACACCATTCACCATAACAGAATACTTGAGTTGTACAAGATCACACCAGCCACAACGACGCTCACGACCGGTAACAGCACCATACTCATGACCGAGGTCACGGATCTTGGCACCAGTTTCATCGAAAAGCTCTGTAGGGAATGGACCTGCACCAACACGTGTACAGTAAGCCTTCATGATACCATAAACATTGCCGATGCGGTTAGGGCCGATACCCAGACCTATGCAGGCACCTGCACAGATAGTATTAGAAGAAGTAACGAACGGATAAGAACCGAAATCAACATCGAGCATAGTACCCTGAGCACCCTCGCAGAGGATATCCTTGCCAGAACGGAGCACCTTATTGATTTCTACCTCGCTATCGATAAGTTTGAACTGCTTCAAGTATTCGATGCCCTCCATCCAGGTCTTCTCAACCTCTGTAATATCGAAGTCGGTATAACCGAGACTTGCGATGGTTTTGAGATGAGCAGCCTTGTGAGCAGCATACTTCTCCTCGAAATTGTCAAGGATATCGCCTACGCGAAGACCGGTACGGCTAACCTTGTCAGTATAAGTAGGACCGATACCCTTACCAGTAGTACCTACCTTGTTCTTTCCCTTAGAAGCCTCGATAGCAGCATCGAGTACACGGTGAGTAGGCATGATGAGATGTGCCTTCTTAGAGATGTAAAGACGGTTCTTCAAATCATGACCGCTCTTCTCAAGATCCTTAGCCTCACCCATAAAGAGGTCTGGAGCCAAAACCACACCATTGCCGATGATGTTCACCTTACCACCCTGGAAAATACCAGAAGGGATAGAGCGAAGCACATACTTCTCGCCCTCAAACTCCAATGTATGTCCAGCATTAGGACCACCCTGGAAACGAGCAATGACATCATACTTAGGGGTCAACACGTCAACCACCTTACCTTTACCTTCATCGCCCCACTGCAAACCCAGCAGGACATCTACTTTACCTGTGTTCATTTTTTATCTTTTTATCTTGATACTTATTCTTTTTTGCGTTTGCGAGTCATCTTGCTTTGACAGCCGCTGCATACGCCATAGATGTAAAGAGCATAAGCATCTTTACGAAAGCGCTGCATCCTGATATCCTTCACAGCAGCCGTAACCTGCGGTGCTACAATTTCTGTTACCTTGCCACAAATCGTGCAAACCTGATGCACATGATTGTCCTCGCTATAACTGGCCTCATACTTGGTGCCGTCTGCCAAACTGTGCTTTACCACAAGCCTCAGTTCCAGGAACAGATGCAATGTGTTATAAAGCGTAGCCCTGCTAACGCGAAAATTCTTTTTCAGTAGCTCTCTGCCCAAATCTTCTATCGAGAAATGCTCTCCCATAGAATAAATGGTGTCGAGGATAGTGGAACGCTCCGGAGTGCGCCGGTGATGATTGCTCTCCATATAATTGTCCAAAACCTCATGAGCTTTTGCTAAAATTTCTTCACTCATAATCCTTGTTAGTTACATAAAACGCACAAAGATACTCATTATCTACGACATAGAACAATATTTAATTTTAAAAAATCTAAATTTGCCTCAATTCCTCATAGATACGCTGAACCGGAAGCCCCATCACATTAAAATAACTCCCCTTCAACCCCGTACAACCTATGTAGCCAATCCATTCCTGAATACCATAGGCGCCAGCTTTGTCAAACGGCTGATAATGATTTATATAATAACTGATTTCATCATCAGAAAGCGGTTTGAACGTCACTTCTGTTGTTACTGAAAAGGAACGCTGCTTATGCTGGGTAGTAAGACAAACACCTGTAACTACATGATGCGTCTTTCCGCTCAACATCTTCAGCATTCGTCTGGCATCTTCAGCATCACGAGGTTTCCCGAGGATGACTCCCTTTCCTTCCTGGTCATTCTGTTCGCCAGCTGTTGGCGCAATCACAACCGTATCTGCTGTAAGAATCAAAGTTTCTGACTCGTCCAACTCTTCAACACTATTATTTCCGTTCAAAAGCGGACGGTAAGCCTCAGCCTTTTTCTTGCAGATGAATTCTGCCACCTGATAAGCATCGAGGTCAGCAGGATAACTTTCATCAATACCACTAATCACCTTCACCTCAAAAGGAATATCCAAACCTGCCAGAAGTTCCTTGCGGCGAGGCGAATTACTCGCCAAAATAATCTTATAATTCATCTATTTTAAACCTTATTACTTTGAACTTTATGATTAAAATTCAGTTGCAAACTTTCTACTATAAACTATCAACTATCAACTTTCAACTAAATTCTACCAGCCAAACGCCTTAGCATCTGAAAGCCATAAACCCTTGGTTCTCAGCACCTGTTCTACGACATCACGTCCCACACCATCACCTCCGTTACAAGCCGAGATATAAGTAGAAATTTCTTTAATATCGGAGCATGCATCTGCTGGGCAACATGGACATCCGCAACGACGCATAATCTCATAATCAGGAATATCATCACCTACATATATTATTTCCTCATCTGTAATTGAATATTTCTGCTTGAACTCCTCATAAGTCTTTATCTTTACAGAACACCCCATGAAGATATCCTCTACACCAAGATTTTCATAGCGTACCTGTATGGCATGAGAATTACCGCCTGTCAGAATTACGATACGAACACCTTTCTTCTGAGCCAGCTGAATGGCATAGCCATCTTTGATATTAACAGTACGCAAAGGTTCGCCGGCACTGGAAAGCGTGATGGTCTGTCTTGACAGCACTCCATCAACATCAAAGATGATTGCTTTTATCTTATTTAAATCGTAATTTATCATATTTATTTCTGTTTTAGAACTTAAATTCCTAACTGCAAACTTAAACCGATAACAGTTTTATCTCTTGAACTTGAATATGCTTTTGCTCATCATTTCATAAATCTGCTGTAGTTCTGGCTGTTTTTCAAGAAGTTGCATTTGTTTCTCCATTACGTTCCGATCATCACGAATAGCCGGTCCTGTCTGCACTTCAGCTGCCGAATGCGAAGAAGCCTTGTCCATAGTTTCCATAACCAGAGGACGGAGAACACTGCCAGGAATGTGATGATTTTCGAGAATCTGCTGACCTACAGCTACGCAATGATTCGCAAAATTACAAGCAAAAACAGCTGACAGGTGCAGATACTTACGATTATCAGAATCCAATTCATAGACACTACGAGAAATCTGTTCTGCCAACCTCTTCAGGAAAGAAGTTTCGAAAGCACCACATCCCTCAATGAAAATAGGAATATTTTCGAATGCAACCTTTTTATCTTTCGTAAATGTCTGCATCGGATAAAATACGCCATAATGACGGGCATAATCTTTGAAAACATCCATCGGCATGGAACCAGCTGTATGAACAAACATCTTATCTTCTCTTCCTTTGCACAGTTCAGGAATAAGTATTTCAAGCGCATCATCCTTCACTGAAACGATGTACAAATCTGCATCACAGACCACCTTACTCATCTCATTGACAGGCTCACAATTCACCTTCTCAGCCAATAGAGAGGCCGACTCCCTAGTTCTACTGAAAACTTGCACAATCTGATGTTCTGATTGTGATATTTCGAGCGCAAGATTGGTAGCAAGATTACCTGCCCCAATAAACACTATTTTCATACGTAATTTTGTTTAAAGTTCTACTTTTTATGCAAAAATACTAAAAAATAACGATAGAGAAGCCCTTTTTCTTGCTTTTTTATGATAAATTTATTATTTTTGCCTTCGTGAGAAAATATGAAGTAGAAATATATGGCAAACTGGAAGAAATGCCGCATTTATTGGAAGGCGACTTTTTTCATAGCTTGGAGCTTTTTCAGATTCTTGAAAAAACACCCGGCATAACCCCTTTTATGGCTGTCGCCACACAGGAGAACAAGGTGGTAGGACAAATGCTCGTCATCCTCTATCACCGCAAATCTTTATTTCCACCTTATTTATATACGCACGCACACGCGTACGGAGAGGGACTTTATGCACCCGATGCTGAACAGAATGCTATTTTCCCATTGTTACTCCGCAGCATAACTATTCACTTACACAAACGACACTGCTTTTACATCGAGTTCTCCCGAATGAGCAAAAAGATGCTGGGTTACCGGGAATTCAGAAAATTGGGCTATGTACCTATTGCCTGGCAAGAGATACATAACTCCCTACACAGCAAACTTCCCCAAGAGCGACTCTCAGACAAACAAATTGCTATGATTGAAAAAATGAAGAAAAAGGGAATAAGTTGTAGAGAGGCAACTTCACCCGAAGACATCCATCGTTATCACCAGTTGCTCAAAAATTATTATCGGCTGAAACTTCGCCGTTTTGTTCCTGACGAAACATTCTTTCAGAAACTGAGTACAAGTAGTAATGCCAGAAACGTCATCATCACCTATAAGGACAAAGTGATTGGCGGCTATACCTGCATCTACAACCAAGGCAATGCCTTTCTTTGGTTTTCTGCATTCAAGAGAAAGACTTACATCCATCTGCATCCGGACACAATGACCATCTGGCAAGCACTCTCTGATGCACAGGAGCAGGATGCCCAACACCTCCACTTTATGGACGCAGGACTTCCGCTTAAGAGTAATCTCTACCGTGAATTCATTCTCGGTTTCGGAGGCAAACCTGTTACCAAGTTTCGCTGGTTCCGCTTCTATCCAAAAGTTATAAACCTGCTCCTCCACTGGCTATACAAGGATTAAGGAAAAGAGGTTCCATGAGTCTATATAAAGCATCTCCGAAACCTCTTTCTCTTTTTAAAGCGTAATTACACATACGCTCAAAAAGCACATTTTGTCTATTAAAGCCAACGCCTCTACTCTTTCAAAGCACGGTCAAGCTGCTCCAAGCCGCGCTCTGTACAGAATCCACGAATCAGGCACAAAATATAATTGTCGTATATCTCCTGCATCGAATGAACACGATAGAGCTGATGATGCATGATTTCCTCCATCATCACATGTCCTACGTCCATAACAACATTGAAGTCTACATCCTTACGGAAAAGTCCCTCCTTTACACCAGCCTCAAAGAAACGTACACTCTCCTCCCGTTCATGAGCATGATTTTCCTGGAAGAATTTCACTACACGAGGCATCTTATGAACCTCCTCATAAAAAAGAACGCCCACCATCCCATTGCGCTCCATCTGCAATTTATAGACATAGCTGATAATATCTATCACATTCTTCGCTTGGGTCTTGGCGAAATTCTCTAACTTCGAACGATTTTCTTCTAGCTGACGCATCATACCAGCAAGCAACAATTCTTCTTTGTCACCAAAAATCTCGTACACAGTTCTCTTAGATACATGAAGTCCCTGTGAGATTTCATCCATCTTAACAGCTTTTACACCACGCTTATAGAATTCAGGCATCGCATAAGAGATAATTCTGTCTTTCAGTTCTTGTCTATATTGATTGATTTCTGTCATTTTACTTGTTTGAAGACTATTTTTGTGCAAAGATACAAAAAAAATCAAAAAACCATTCTTTTTTACTAAGTTTTTTTGTACCTTTGCACAAACTTTTAAATTTCGTGCAAAAAATCCACGAATATGAAAGAAAAATAAACTCTAAACCAATATATTGTTATGGTAAAAATTACAAAAGAGGCGGCTTTAAGTTATCACGAGACTGGTCGTCCTGGCAAGATTGAGGTTAAGCCAACAAAACCTTATCACACACAAACGGATCTGAGCCTTGCTTATTCTCCTGGCGTGGCATTCCCATGTCTTGAGATCCAGCAGAACCCAGACGATGCATACAAGTATACTGACAAGGGTAACCTGGTTGCTGTTATCAGTAATGGTACAGCAGTGCTCGGACTCGGCGATATCGGTGCCATGAGCGGAAAGCCAGTGATGGAAGGTAAGGGATTACTTTTCAAGATTTACGGCGGTGTGGATGTCTTCGATATTGAAATCGATGAAAAAGACCCAGAAAAGTTCTGTGAAACCGTAGAGAAAATCGCTCCTACATTTGGTGGAATCAACTTGGAGGACATCAAGGCACCTCAATGTTTCTACATCGAGGAGCGCCTGAAAAGAACTCTCGATATCCCTGTAATGCACGATGACCAGCATGGTACTGCTATCATCTCTGCAGCAGGTTTGAAGAACGCTCTTGAGGTAGCTGGCAAGAACATTGCCGATGTGAAGATTGTCGTAAATGGTGCTGGTGCAGCTGCTATCAGCTGTACAAAACTCTACGTAGCACTTGGTGCACAGGTAAAGAACATCGTTATGCTCGACTCTAAGGGTGTCATTACCAGCGACCGCGAAAATCTGACAGAGCAGAAAAAGCTCTTTGCAACAGACCGCCGCGATGTCCATACACTCGAAGAGGCTGTGAAAGGCGCCGATGTATTCGTAGGCCTCAGCAAGGGTAACGTGCTCTCCAAGGATATGATTCGCTCTATGGCAGACAACCCTATCGTTTTCGCTCTTGCCAATCCAGTACCTGAGATCAGCTACGAGGACGCTATGGACAGCCGCCCTGACGTATTGATGTCAACTGGCCGTTCAGATTATCCTAACCAGATTAACAATGTAATCGGTTTCCCATACATCTTCCGTGGTGCACTCGATGTTCACGCCCGTGCTATCAACGAAGAAATGAAGATGGCTGCTGTTCATGCAATTGCCGATTTGGCTAAGCAGCCGGTTCCTGATGTAGTAAACGATGTTTACCACGTTAACGACCTTACATTCGGTCCTAAATACTTCATTCCGAAACCTGTAGATCCACGTTTGATTACAGAAGTTTCTGCTGCCGTAGCTAAGGCTGCAATGGAAAGTGGTGTGGCTCGCACCCCTATCACAGACTGGGAGAAGTACAAGCAGGATTTGCGCCAGCTGCTTGGTCAGGAGACCAAACTGACTCGCAAGCTCCACGATACAGCGCGCCTTCACCCACAGCGTGTAGTATTCGCTGAAGGTGGCAACCCAACTATGCTGAAGGCTGCAGTCCAGGCTAAGCAAGAGGGTATCTGCCAGCCAATCCTGTTGGGTAACCCTGACCGTCTGAACCGTGTAGCTAGCCGTTTGAAGCTTGACCTTTCAGATATTGAGATTGTAGATATGCGTGCCGATAACGAACAGGGCCGCCGTGCTAAGTTTGCCAAGCATCTGGCAGAGAAGCGTTCTCGCGAGGGCTACAGCTTCGAGGAAGCTTATGATAAAATGTACGAGCGCAACTACTTCGGTATGTCAATGGTAGAACAGGGTGATGCTGACGCATTCATCACTGGTCTTTACACAAAGTACAGCAATACTATTAAGGTGGCAAAAGATGTAATTGGAATCCGTGAGCCATATAAGACTTTCGGTACCATGCATATCCTTAACACCCAGAAGGGTATTTATTATATCGCAGATACGCTCATCAACCGCCACCCAGACGAAGATGTGCTGATTGATGTTGCCAAGCTGTCTGCAGGTACAGTGAGGTTCTTCAACGAAGAGCCGGTTATGGCCATGTTAAGCTACTCTAACTTCGGTACAGACAATATTGGCTCACCTGTTAAGGTAAAGAAAGCCGTTGCTGAGATGCAGAAGGAGTTCCCTGAACTCGCTATCGATGGTGAGATGCAGGTAAACTATGCACTCAACAAGGATCTGCGCGATGAGAAGTATCCATTCTCCCGCCTCAAGGGCAAAGACGTCAACACTTTGGTGTTCCCTAACTTGAGTAGCGCCAATGGTGCATACAAACTTCTCCAGGGGTTGAATCCTGAAGCAGAGATTATCGGCCCTATCCAGATGGGATTGAATAAGCCTATCCACTTCACTGACTCAGAAAGTAGTGTACAGGATATCGTAAACATCACAGCAGTAGCTGTCATTGATGCTTACGTAGAGAAAATCAAGAAGCAGAAGTAATCACTTCTTTTTCCTGATTCGAACAAACAGAATAAGATAATAGTATTTTCCATAAACAGGTTGGCACTTCTGCGCCAACCTGTTTTTATTTTCTCTACTTCACTACTCGTCTCGGAAGTTCGTCTCTTTATACTTTTGAAGATATCTAAAAAAAACAGAATTGCAATCGATTACGCAGCCTTTCTTGCTAAAATAAGTTAATTTATACTCTTGTGCACCCACACAATTGAATCACAACAAAAATAATCAAATAAATATTTGGTGATTTGAAAAAAATCGTGTATCTTTGCAGCAAGTTATCCTGAAAACAATCTTTTTACCTTAATGGAAACTAATACCTATTGAAGATTTGGAGCGGTAGCCTGTGAAGGTCATCGCTTTTTTCTTTTTATACACCTCCTCCATCAAATAGCATATAGCATATATTGTTCCCAAGAAGAAAGTATATAATTAAAAGGTAATATCACTTGAGTCGGAAGACTTGCTGACTGCAGTCAGCAGACCTGTCGACTATAGTGAGCAGACCTGCTGACTAGGCTCAGCAGAGCTGCTGACACTAGTCATAACTTTAACGAAGGTATCTTCTTGAACCAGAGAAGTCGTATCCTTAAACCTAAGAAGACATCTCCTTGAACCAGAGAAGACATATCATTGAGCCAGAGGAGACATATCATTGAGCCAGAGGAGACATATCATTGAACCAGAGGAAGTATATTATTGAACCCAATAAAGAACATTATACTATTCACGAGTCCCTTATCTGGTAGCAAATAATCGGTATTCTTATAAAAAACAGGCTTTTCTGTTAAATCTTTCTAAAAAGCAATCTTTATTTCCCCAACATTTTGTTCATATCAAAGATAATTTGTAATTTTGCACCCCGAATGCTCATGGATTGGGCAAATGTTACAGAAAAGTTTAGTTCGAAGGGGCTCAAAGAAGATCCGGCACAATGCAGGACGCCTCCCGAAGAAACCCGTTTATATAATTAATTTAATGTACGCAATTGTAGAAATTAACGGTCAGCAGTTCAAGGCTGAGGAGGGCAAGAAGCTCTTCGTACATCACATCAAGGATGTTGAGGCAGGTCAGACTGTTGAGTTCGACAAGGTTTTGCTCGTTGACAAAGACGGCTCAATCACTGTCGGTGCACCAGCTGTAGAGGGTGCAAAAGTAGTAGTAGAAGTAGTGAACCCACTCGTAAAGAGTGACAAGGTAATCGTCTTCAAGATGAAGCGCCGCAAGGACTATCGCAAGAAGAATGGTCATCGTGCTCAGTTCACTGAAGTATCAATCAAATCTGTAATCGCTTAAAATTAGGAGGAATTAGAAAATGGCACATAAGAAAGGTGTTGGTAGTTCTAAGAACGGCCGTGAATCAGCTTCACAAAGATTAGGCGTTAAGATCTGGGGTGGTCAGAGCATCATCGCAGGTAACATCATCGTTCGCCAGCGTGGTAACAAGCACTTCCCAGGTGAGAATGTAGCTCAGGGTAAGGATGATACATTGTATGCTTTGGCAGATGGTATCGTTTACTTCCACAAGGGCCGCAAGGACAAGAGTACAGTTTCTGTTCTCTCTCCAGAGGTTTACGCTGAGAAGACCAAAAAAGCTGACGCTTAATTTTTAAAGTTTTAGAAAAAACTATTCCAAACAAACAACATAGAAGCCTGCTCATACCTAGAGCAGGCTTTCTTCTTTTTAGGCACGGATTACCCCCCTTCTAAGCTCCTTAACCCTGTAAAACCACAAAAAAACTTTAATTCTACCCTTCCCTGTAAAAAAGTCAGCAATTTTTTACGCTATCACAAATATTTTTTGTACTTTTGCCTACAAATAGTAAATTATTTAATTAAAAGACATTTTATGCTTACACTTAAACTTATCAGTGAGGAAACTGAACGTGTAGTTAAGGGTCTCGAAAAGAAGCATTTTCCAAATGCTCGTGAGGCCGTAGAGAAAGTTTTGGAGTACGACAAGATTCGTCGTGAAGCTCAGCAGAAGTTGGATAACAACAAGCAGCAGGCTAACCAGTTTGCTAAGCAGATTGGTACCCTTATGAAGGAAGGTAAGAAAGAGGAAGCTGAGAGCGCAAAGTCTCAGGTAGCTATGCTCAAGGCAGACGCTAAGGCTCTTGAAGAGATCATGGAGAAAGCACAGAACGATATGACCAACCAGTTGCTCGAAATTCCTAACATCCCTTGCGAGCAGGTTCCTGAAGGTAAGGACGCAGCCGACAACGTTGTTGTGAAAGAAGGCGGCGAAAAGCCAAACCTCGGCGAGGATGCTCTCTGCCATTGGGATCTCTTGAAGAAATACAATCTTGTAGACTTCGACCTCGGCGTTAAGATTACTGGCGCAGGTTTCCCTGTATATATCGGCAAGATGGCTCGTTTCCAGCGTGCGCTTGAGGCATTCTTCCTCGATGAGGCTCGCAAGAGCGGATATCTGGAGATTCAGCCTCCTTACGTAGTAAACGAGGATTCTGGTCGTGGTACCGGTCAGTTGCCAGACAAGGAAGGTCAGATGTATCATGCTAATCTGGATAATCTCTTCCTCATCCCTACTGCTGAGGTTCCTGTAACCAACATTTTCCGCGATGTTATTCTCGATGAGAAAGATCTCCCTATCAAGCGTTGTGCTTACTCAGCTTGTTTCCGTCGTGAAGCAGGTAGCTATGGTAAGGACGTTCGCGGTTTGAACCGCCTGCACCAGTTCGACAAGGTAGAGATTGTTCGCATCGATAAGCCAGGTCACTCTTACGAGAGTTTGAATGAGATGCTCGACCATGTTGAAGGTCTTTTGAAGAAGTTGGAATTGCCATACCATATCCTCCGTCTCTGCGGTGGTGATATGAGCTTCACCTCTTCTATCTGCTACGACTTCGAGACATGGAGTGCTGCACAGGGTCGCTGGCTGGAAGTTTCATCAGTATCTAACTTCGAGAGCTATCAGGCTAACCGTCTCCACTGCCGCTATCGCCATACAGATGACAAGAAGATTGAGCTTTGCCACACATTGAATGGTTCAGCTCTTGCTTTGCCACGTATCGTAGCAACCATCTTGGAGAACAATCAGACCCCAGAAGGAATCCGCGTACCTAAGGTATTGGTTCCATACTGCGGTTTCGAGATGCTTGATGACAAAAATTTCGATTAATTTGAAGTATCGGTAAGACTTTCTGTTTTTCTCGATTATACAAAACATTCGAAAAACAAAAATAACATATATTGTACGAGGATAACTTCGACTGCCACAAAGGTAGCCGATGTTATCCTTTTGCATTTTATGTACCATGAAGCAAACTCTAAACAGCTAACCAGAAATATAAATATATCAGCATTAAGAAATTTAATAGCCCATGAACAAGATTATCAAGAAAGTACAATACTCAGAGAAAGTATTCCGCTTCGATGTAGAAGCACCACTTATTGCCAAGAGCCGAAAGGCAGGTAACTTTGTTATCATCCGTGTAGACAACAACAGCGAGCGCATGCCGCTGACCATCGCTGATGCTGACATTGAGAAAGGAACCATCACACTGGTTGTGCAGAAGGTAGGCCTTTCATCTACCAAACTCTGTGCATTGAATGAAGGCGATGAGATTCACGATGTGGTGGGACCACTTGGAAATCCTACACATATCGAGAACTTCGGAACAGTCATTTGTGCCGGAGGTGGTGTAGGCGTAGCTCCTATGCTCCCTATCATCAAGGCACTGAAAGCCGCAGGAAACAGAGTCCTTTCCGTAATTGCGGGTAGGAACAAAGACCTCGTGATTATGGAAGATGAAGTGCGTGCATCTAGCGATGAACTCATCATCATGACCGATGACGGAAGTTACGGCGAGAAGGGTGTTGTAACCGTAGGAATCGAGAAGTTTATCAATCAGGAGCATATCGATAAGGTTTTCGCCATCGGTCCTCCTATCATGATGAAGTTCTGCTGTCTCCTGACCCAGAAATACAATCTTTCCACAGACGTTTCGCTCAATACCATCATGGTGGATGGAACCGGTATGTGCGGTGCCTGCCGCCTGACCATCGGTGGCAAGACCAAGTTTGTCTGCATCGACGGTCCTGAGTTTGACGGCGCTCTGGTAGATTGGGACGAGATGTTCAAGCGCATGGGCACTTTCAAGGATGTTGAACGCGAAGAGATGGAACACTTCGAAGAGCACCTTGCAACTGTAGACGCAGAAAAGAAGAAAGAAACTACGGATGTAATCATGGACGTAGAACCTACAGATGCGAGCATCGAAGAGTTGACCGACCGTAACGCTGAGTGGCGCAAGGAGTTACGTGCTTCGATGAAAGCAAAAGAACGTACAGCTATAGAGCGCGTAAAGATGCCAGAACTTGACCCTCTTTATCGTGCCACAACCCGTACGGAAGAGGTAAATATCGGTTTAACCAAGGAAATGGCTTTGACCGAAGCCAAGCGCTGTCTCGACTGTCCTAAGCCTACCTGTATGGAAGGTTGTCCGGTAAGCATCAACATTCCTTCCTTCATCAAGAACATTGAGCGGGGCCAGTTCCTTGCCGCAGCCAAGGTTTTAAAGAACACCTCTGCCCTACCTGCCGTTTGCGGACGAGTTTGTCCACAGGAAAAGCAATGTGAAAGCAAGTGTGTACATCTCAAGATGAACGAGCCTGCTGTAGCTATCGGATACCTGGAGCGTTTTGCTGCCGATTACGAACGCCAGAGTAGAAACATCTCTGTACCAAAGTGCGATGAACCTAATGGCATCAAGATAGCCGTAGTTGGTTCAGGACCTTCCGGATTGAGTTTTGCAGGCGATATGGCAAAGAAGGGATTCGACGTTACCGTCTTTGAAGCATTACATGAGATTGGCGGTGTATTGAAATATGGTATTCCTGAATTCCGTTTGCCTAATGCTATCGTAGATGTAGAGATTGAGAATCTTCAGAAGATGGGCGTAAAGTTCATTACAGACTGCATCGTTGGCAAGACCATTTCCGTAAAAGATCTGGAAGAACAAGGATTCAAGGGAATCTTCGTTGGCTCAGGTGCGGGTCTGCCCAACTTCATGAATATTCCTGGAGAGAATGCCTTGAACATCATGTCTTCTAACGAATATCTTACCCGTGTAAACCTGATGGATGCAGCCAATCCTCATAGCGACACCCCTATCAACTTGGGTAAGAAGGTGGTTGTTGTAGGCGGCGGAAATACAGCTATGGACAGTTGCCGTACTGCAAAACGACTCGGAGCAGACGTAACCTTGGTATATCGCCGTTCGGAGGCTGAAATGCCTGCCCGACTCGAAGAGGTGAAGCATGCCAAGGAAGAAGGAATCAACTTCTTTACATTGCACAATCCTAAAGAATATGAGGCAGACGAGAAGGGCGCAGTAAAGGCTGTAGTTCTCGATGTGATGAAGCTTGGCGAACCTGATGCCAGCGGTCGTCGTCGTCCAGAAGCTACAGGAGAGACCATCACGCTGGAGTGCGACCAGGTAATTGTTGCCGTAGGAGTAAGTCCTAATCCACTCGTTCCACAGAGTATCGAAGGCTTGGAACTCGGCCGAAAGAACACCATTGCCGTAAACGACCAGATGCAGAGTTCCATCGAAGAAATCTACGCTGGCGGCGATATCGTACGAGGAGGAGCCACAGTAATCCTTGCCATGGGAGACGGCAGAAAGGCCGCTCTCAATATGAGCGAAAAATTATTGAGTAAGAAATAAGAAAACGGGAAACAATAAAGGGCAGCCATGCATCACGCAGACTGCCCTTTCCTTTTCTCGTATGTAATGTTATAAAATGAAATGTAGTTCGTACATATATTTATTAATAATTGGACTCAAACACTATTTCAGATTAATACGGAGTCCGAACTGGAGATTAAAATTCCACTTCTTATCTTTAAACGTATTTTCTATTTCGCTGCCATTATCAAAATAATATTTTGCACCTGGCTCAATATAGAAGCCCACTTGTGGTGTAACATCATACTGTGCACCAAGCGAAGCCTTACCCGAGAACTGAACGCCATCACGTTTCACGTCCTCTTTATGACCAGAAACCTTTGTATCATTCTTTACGTTGAAATCGGCTTCTCCACCCGCCATTACGTACGCATGAAAGCCTCCCGTGCTCCAAACCTCATAGTTTAAACCAAGTGGAACACCCACATAATGCAAAACCTGATGTGTATCAAATTCTGAAACACCATAAGATTTGAAATCAGAAGCAACACGCGTATATACGACACCGGTACTCAAAGACAAACGAGGCGCAAGTCCGATACCAACCTGAGCACCTATAGCCAAAGGAGCATGATGTTTCGCTTCAACATATTTCGGTATTGCATATCTTAAAGGAGAAGCAGCAGCCATGAAAACGCCATGATCAGCAAAGCCACCACCAACAAGAGGATCTGAAGACGCATACATGCCGTTTGACATTCCATCACTGCCAGAGCCCAAACTTACATTCTCTGCATACAGGTTCATGGTCCAGTTCTGTTCATACTTGTCCTTATAACTGCGTTCAAAATGACCATCCTGCGCCCTGCCTGCATAAAGCTTCTGCCCACCATCTGCTTCCAACGGCTTGGTTGCATGATTAGAAGAAACGGCCATCTGTCTTTCAGAATCCTCATTTTGCTTTTGCAAAACAGATAATTCCCGACCATTTACCTCTGCATTAACAGACTGTTCTGGCATTTCTACCTCTGCTGCAAACATTACTTCATTATCAGCAGCAACAGTCCTCTCCTGGAAAGAGACAGAAGATTTACTATGGTTCAATTGACGCCCCGATGAATGGCGATTCACCTGATGTGCAGATGCATTGTTTTCAGCAAGCAAGATAGCATTTTCACTTCCTGCCGATTGTGCTTCTGCACGAACAGCAGAAGAAGTCCTGCTTGAACTTGATGCTGTAGAGAAAGAACTCTGAACAGCTAAGTTAGCCTGTCCCGGTTCATCATCATGCAGATAAACATAACTGCCTCCTACTCCCAATAAAGCAATCGCTGCAGCTACTGACCATCTTTTCAAGACAACATAACGAGTCTGTGGTCTCTTCTTTACATCAGTTTCCTCATCACCAACCTTTTTAGACTGAGCAAGCGATTGTTCTATCTCAGCCCACAAGTCGTGGCTGACAGGCTCTTGGTAGTCAGCCAACTGATCTCGAAGTTTATTTGTCCAATCGTTACTCATTACTTTTCTCATTTATATGATTCAACTCTTTATTATCACTACAATCTGCCTGGCTCAGATAATCTTTCACCTTTTTGCCCAACAGCTTTTTCGCCCGCAAATATTGTGAAGCAGAACTGCTTTCTTTGATGCCTAACAGCTGTGCAATTTCTTTATGGCTTTTCTGTTCAAAAACAAACATGTTAAGAACCAGTCTGTACCCATCAGGCAATTCTCCTATCATTCTTGTCAGTTCTGCAGGCGGAACTCTTTCTACTTCAGGCTCTTCATCCTCAATATCATCGGGAACTTCGTCCACGATAGTGAAGCGCTTTTGCTGCCTTACAAAGTTGACAGCTTCATTTGTCACTATCCGCAAGAGCCAAGCCTGAAGAGCGCCCTCACCCCGATATTCAAACTTTGAAATGCCGGAAAAGACTTTTATAAAACTATCTTGCACTACATCTTCAGCATCATCGCGCATAGGGATATACCTCAGCGCTACGGCCATGGCATACCCCACATAGCGTTCGTACAATCTGTGCATGGCTGCCCGACTGCCGCTATTGATGTCGTCTAAGAGTTCCTTTTCCGATTCCAAATTCAAATCCTTTTTAAAGATTAAACGATATAAAGAGAAAACCTTGCATCAAAAATGAACTTTTTTTGGCGCAAGGCACTTTTTTTTATATTTTTATATAGATCGAAGGCTATTCTGCACCTTGTTTCCCGGTACATTCAAGCCCTGTTTCTATATTATTCTATAGAGAACACTTTACCTTCCTGAGTAAGATAACTTTCCGTAAACACCTCTTTAGCTTCATTCAACAATACCTCTTCATTATTATATCTTGCACTATAATGTCCCAAAAGAAGTTTGCCTACACCCGCATTTCTGGCTATAGTTGCAGCCTGTCGAGCCGTACTGTGATAATAGAGTTTAGCCCTGTCCTCATTCTCCGAAGTATAGGTGCTCTCATGATAAAGCACCGTAACCCCCTTTACCTTTTCTGCCAACCCCGGAACAAACCGGGTATCACTGCAATAAGCATAACTGCGGGGAGTAGCAGCAGGCATTACCAATCTGGCATTAGGTATTACATCCCCCTCCTTCGTTGTCCAGTCAGCTCCATTCTTGATGTTGTTAATCTGGCTTACAGGAATCTCGTAATAATCTATCATATCACGACGGATATGAGGCAATGTCGGTTTCTCTCTGAAGATGTACCCACAACAAGGCACACGATGCTGCAGAGGAACGGTTTCTACGGTTACAGAATGATCTTCATATACTACTTGCGACTTCTCGGTATCTACAGGAACAAATTCAATTTCATATTCCATTCCCTGCATGAAGAAATCAATCTGACGCTTAAATAAATCTCCGTAACTTTCTGGCGCATATACCTTTAACTTAGCCGTTCTGCCCAGCATACCTAAGGTAGAAAGAAGTCCCAGCAAGCCAAAGCAATGATCACCATGAAGATGCGAAATAAAGATAGCATTTATCTTAGCAAAGTGAACATGAGTGCGACGGAACTGCATCTGGGCACCCTCGCCACAATCCATCATAAAGCATTTGCCACGCATCTCAATAATCTGGGCCGAGGCACTATGCTGAAGGGTGGGCAAAGCACTGCCACACCCCAATATATGTACTTTAAATGGTTCCAAAACTAAATCATAATTTACAGGTTCAACATGATGACCTTACTCTTGGCGCTTGAAAACAAAGATACCCTGAGTATTCTCCAACATAAGACTGTCAGAACCCAATTTGTCAATGGCAAAAGTATCCTTATTCAGCAAAAGTTTACCATTGAGTATCTTCCAGCTAGTCCAAGGATTAGTTTCAGCCTTCACATTGTTCTTCACCTCTCCACCTTCCAAGATATCAAAATTCTTATCCAGAGAAGTCCATTTGCCCAAGAGGGATGTCAGGTTGATAATCTTCTGAGCCATCATCTCTCCATCCTCTGCCTTATAACCGATAAGAGCAATACGGTCGCCAGCCAGCAATCCTCCCTGAACAACATCAGGATTCTCATCGTCAATAAACACCGAAAGGGTGTCACCACCATCAGAAATCAGCTCCAGGCTATGCATAGAGGTTCCCTCACCGCATACACCATAGATGGTAGAATCGTTCATCGCATCCTCTACCTCTACAGAATCGGTTGCACTGATAACAGGAACATTATTTTTGTTCTTACAACTGTTGGCAGAGAAAATCGCCACCAAGGCTATTGTTACATAAACTAATTTCTTCATAACTCTTTAGTTTTTATTATTATATTGATGAGTCGATAAGATTATCTGATTCACCGTTATTTATCATTCTTTTTCTCCTGAAGTTTTGCTTCATCCCATAGTTTATCCATTTCTTCTAAGCTCATATCTTTCAAGTTTTTACCTTGCTTTAAGCTATGATCTTCTACGTAGTTGAAACGGCGGATAAACTTTTGGTTGGTTTTCTCCAGCGCATTATCCGGATTGAGTTTATAGAGACGTGCTGCATTGATTACTGAGAAGATGAAATCGCCCAATTCCTGGGTAGAATTCTCTTTGTCGCCTTTAGCCAGTTCCACCTTGAGTTCTTCCAGTTCCTCCTGCACTTTGTCCCACACATCTTCTTTTTCTTTCCAGTCGAAGCCTACATTTCTAGCCTTGTCCTGAATGCGATAAGCCTTGATAAGAGACGGAAGAGAATTAGGGACACCGCTCAACACTCGCTCATTTCCATCCTTCTCCTGCTGCTTGATCTGTTCCCAGGTTTTCTCAACAGAAGTAGCAGTTTTCGGCTTGCTGGCGCCAAGAGCCAAGGTTTCTTCCGAACTGGCAGTTCCTGCTTCTCCATTCCCTGCATCTGACTCCTTATAGACAACCTGTCCTTCATCGTTGATATACATATCAGGATTCGAAACCGTCCAATTTCCCTTTTCCTTCCAGTTAATGAAAGGATGGCGGAACATCAATTTATCTGCCTCCTGATTGCAAACATCGCAAATATCGAACTCGCCGTCTTCTCTGCCGATGATGCTATAGAACATCACGTGCTCCAACACATCGCCCAACTCCTTCTTGATATCTTTGTAATCGCGCTTCATCAAGGCGTCACAAAGCTCGAAAGTCTCCTCGATCGTATTCGGACGAAGACTCTCGAATGTCTGCTTTTTATCCCATGGACACTGCAGGCGCAAACGGTCCTGCACATCCAGCAAGCGGCTGAACGCCGCCAGTTTTTCTTCTTTCGTATGTCCTTTTCCTGTATTACTAACCATCGTTTTGTGCAAAAATTAATAATTTTGATGCAAAGATAGTATTTTTCGCCCAAAAATTAGTATCTTTGCACCGTTTTTTAAAGAAAAAGAATAAAAATTAGATATAAACAATGGAATTAGCAAGTAAATACGATCCACAAGCAGTGGAAAGTAAATGGTATCAGTACTGGCTCGACAACAAACTTTTCAGCTCTAAGCCAGATGGTCGTGAACCTTATACAGTGGTTATCCCTCCACCAAACGTAACGGGTGTGCTCCACATGGGACACATGCTCAACAATACTATCCAGGATATTCTCGTTCGCCGTGCTCGCATGGAGGGCAAGAACGCATGTTGGGTACCAGGTACCGACCATGCCAGTATCGCTACCGAGGCAAAGGTTGTAAACCGCCTCGCTCAGCAGGGCATCAAGAAGACCGACCTTACCCGCGAGGAGTTCCTCAAGCACGCTTGGGACTGGACTCACGAGCATGGTGGCATCATCCTCAAACAGCTCCGCAAACTCGGTGCTAGCTGCGATTGGGACCGCACAGCATTCACCATGGACGAGACCCGCTCTCGTGCCGTCATCCACGTATTCTGCGACCTTTACCAGAAGGGACTCATCTATCGTGGCGTGCGCATGGTTAACTGGGACCCTAAGGCTCAGACAGCACTCTCTGACGAGGAGGTCATCTACAAGGACGAGCACTCTAAGCTCTACCACTTGAAGTATTATGTAGTAGAACAGGACTGCCAGCAGGTGGATGAGGAGAACGTGATGCACAAGGATGAGAAGGGATACTATGCAGTAGTAGCAACCACCCGTCCTGAGACCATCATGGGCGACTCTGCCATGTGTATCAACCCAGAGGATAAGAAGAATACCTGGCTGAAGGGTAAGCACGTTATCGTGCCTCTCGTAAACCGCGAGATTCCTGTCATCGAGGATACATACGTAGATATCGAGTTCGGTACTGGTTGCTTGAAGGTAACTCCAGCTCACGATATCAACGACCACGCCCTCGGTTTGAAGCACGGTTTGGAAACCATCGATATCTTCAACGACAATGGTACCATCAGCGAGGCAGCAGGTCTCTATGTAGGTATGGACCGCATGGACGTGCGCAAGCAGATTTCCATCGACCTTCAGAACGCCGGTCTGATGGAGAAGATTGAGGACTATAATAATAAAGTGGGCTTCTCTGAGCGTACCAATGTGCCTATCGAGCCAAAGCTCTCTACACAGTGGTTCCTCAAAATGCAGCACTTTGCCGACATCGCCCTTCCTCCAGTAATGGACGATGATATCGAGTTCTATCCTAAGAAGTATAAGAACACCTATCGCCACTGGTTGGAGAACATCAAGGACTGGTGCATCAGCCGTCAGCTCTGGTGGGGTCACCGCATTCCAGCCTACTACTTCGACAATGCCGGCAAGAAGGATTTCGTGGTAGCTGAGACAGCAGAGGAGGCTCTGAAACTCGCTCAGGAGAAGAATGCCAACATCAAGGCTGAGGATCTTGAGCAGGAGAGCGACTGCCTCGACACCTGGTTCTCTTCATGGTTGTGGCCTATCTCTCTGTTTGATGGTATCGAGCATCCTGACAATGAGGAGATCAACTACTACTACCCTACTTCCGACCTCGTAACTGGTCCGGATATCATCTTCTTCTGGGTAGCACGTATGATCATGGCTGGCTACGAGTATCGTGGCAAGATGCCATTCAAGCACGTATATTTCACAGGTATCGTTCGCGATAAGCTCGGCCGCAAGATGAGCAAGAGTCTCGGCAACTCACCAGACCCACTGGTTCTGATTGACAAGTTTGGTGCCGATGGTGTTCGTATGGGTATGATGCTCAGTGCACCAGCAGGCAACGACATTCTCTTCGACGAGAGCCTCTGCGAGCAGGGACGTAACTTCAACAATAAGATCTGGAATGCCTTCCGCCTCGTGAAGGGTTGGGAAACTGCAGATATCGAGCAGCCTAAGAGTGCAGAAATCGCCGTGAAGTGGTTTGATGCCAAGCTCAAGGAGGTGAACGAGGAGATGCAGAAGCAGTTTAAGGACTACCGTATCTCTGAGGCATTGATGACTGTATATAAGCTGTTCTGGGATGAGTTCTCATCCTGGTACCTGGAGATGGTGAAGCCAGCTTACGGCCAGCCTATCGACCAGAAGAGCTACGACGCTACCCTCCGCTTCTTCGATGCCCTCCTGAAGATGTTGCATCCATTCATGCCATTCATCACCGAGGAATTGTGGCAGCACATCTACGACCGCAAGGATGGCGAGAGCATCATGCGCGAGAAGCTGGATATTCCAGCACCTACAACCGAGGAGCAGAAGTTGGCAGCCAACATTGAGGCTGTGAAGCAGATTATCGCCGGTGTTCGTACCGTTCGCAACCAGAAGAACATTGCCCAGAAGGAACAGTTGTCTCTCCAGGTAGTAGGCAAGAACGATTTCGAGGCTTACAACGACGTAACGCTGAAGATGGCGAACCTTGATAAGATTGAGGTCATCGCAGAGAAGAGTGCCGATGCATCAAGCTTCATGGTAGGTACCGACGAGTTTGCCGTACCATTGGGCGACCTGATTGACGTAGCTGCCGAGATTGAGAAGGCAGAGGCTCAGCTCAAGCACTTGGAAGGCTTCCTGATGGGCGTACGCAAGAAGCTCAGCAACGAGAACTTCGTAGCTCACGCACCTGAGAAGGTAGTAGTCCTGGAGCGCAAGAAGGAAAGCGACTCTGTTGAGAAGATTGCTGCCCTCAAGGCAACCATCGAGGAACTCAAGAAGAAATAATAGTTTAATATTTATCATGTTAAGTGCGGAATGTTAAGTGTAAGAACTTAGCATTTCACACTTAACATTTCATATTTTCAAGAGAAACATGATCAAGAAGCTTTTCACCTTATTTATATGTACGCTATCTCTAGCAGCAACTTTCACCAGTTGTGGCGATGAAGCTATTGATGTAGAAAGCGTCAATAAGCAGACTATCTTCGTCTTCTATCCTTGGACGGGTGGAACCAACACTTCCGGTCTCACAAGTTTTTTGGAAAACAACGTTGACAGTATATGCGAAGGTATTGTTGCCAAGAAAGGCTTGAATAATTCGCGTGTAATGGTCTTCATGAGCCAGAATTACAGGAAGAGCTATCTCATAGATCTTCAGTATGACGGCAATAAGAAAGCCGTCATCCGCGACACGTTGAAGACATATGATGAAGCTACATATACTACAGCAGAAGGGTTTGCAGAGATTCTGAATGAGGTGAAACGCCGTGCTGAAGCCCTGAATTATTCGCTCATCATCGGAGCTCATGGCTGCGGATGGACCTACAAAAGCGATTGGGTAAACTATCCTTATATGGCAAGACCTAATGCCGGTTTTGCTCAGAAAGGAAGCACCAGCTACCCTACCGCTACCGGTAATTTCAGCGGAATACAGTATGGTCCCGATCCCAACAATCCTATCACCCGTTTCTTCGGAAGCGTAAGTTTAGAAGAAAACGCTCTCGACGTTCCTACCCTTGCCGAAGGAATCAAACTCAGCGGCACAAAGATGCAATACATTCTCTTCGATGCATGCTATATGGGCAATGTAGAGACTGCATACGAACTGAAAGACGTCACTAATTTCATGATCAGTTCAAGTAGCGAAGTAATGGGAGCCGGCGTTCCATACAAAACCATATGGAGTTACCTCAACAGTTCTGCACCCAACTACTCAGGATTTGTCAACGGAGTTGTCAATTTCTACAAGAATAGTAGCGATCCATTCTGCAACATGGCAGCCATCGACTGCAGACAGATGGACAATCTAGCCCAAGTGATGAAGGAAATCAACAGCAAATATACCCTCTCATCATCCGTTCCGCTCGATTCCATACAGCCTCTGGATGGTTTCTCTCCCAACCTCTTCTACGATATGAGTGTATACATAGACAGTCTTGTTCCGAGCGGCTATCTGAAAGACAAATATACTTCACAGATGAAACTCACTATCAAAGCTGCTGCTCATACCGAACAGGCTTATACAGGGTTAATGAGTTATAGAGGTACAACCTTTAAAGTGAAAAATTATTGCGGTCTTTCTATCTCCGACCCTAGCCAGCACAGCGTAGCTATCAAGGGCAGAGAGAAAACAGCATGGTGGAAAGCTACACACTAATAAGCAATTGAGAGTGTAAGAAACTCCTTATTGGCTTTTAAGAAAAATATTATATAAAAGAATACATGATGGAATATTTTATCATTGAGAATAACGGACAGCAAGCGGGTCCATTCAGCCTGGAGCAACTCGTCCAGAAGGCTATCACACCCGAGACCCTTGTTTGGGCACAAGGCATGAAAGACTGGACTCCAGCTTGGAAAATAGCAGAACTGAAGACTGTTCTTGAAACTGTAGAAGCTATCAAGGCTAATGCAAACAAAGAAAATGCAGAAGGAACATCAGCAGATGCAGCCGGCAACAACGGGACAGAAGCAGCAAACTTTCAGGCTGCAAACCAGCAGGGTTTCCAGCAGGCACAGCAGGAAGCTTACCAGCAAGGCTTTCAGCACGGCGCAGCAATGAACCAGGGCTACAGACAGGAACCGGAAAAGAAAAAATCGAGCAAGACCCTCTGGAAAATCATCTTAGGGCTTATCGTACTTCTCTTCCTGGTTTTCGCCATAACCAATCCAGGACTTGATGCCCATAAAGAAAAGGTAAAGACTGAGGCAGCCAAGGCTATCGACAAGGCTACAGAAACCAGTGATAACAACTTCTTCACCCAAAGCATCCGTTCCATTGCCAAAATGATGGCAGGAAGCGCTATTGATGAAATGATGAACCAGCTCTTCGAATACCACAACTATATCGTATGCTCTAAGGGAACCGTTGAGTTTAATGGCAAGCAGCACACCGTAAGCTTCGGAATCCTTGGCAGCGTTTACACGATGAATGCTGATGATATGGTGAAGGCGCTGGAAGGTGCCGACAATCTGCAAATAGAAGAAACCACCAGCTCATCAACCGATGAATCCCCTTCGGTAAGCGATAATAGCAGCGATGGTTCAGAAGAAGACGGACTGGGCGCTTCCGTTCAGAAGAAACTGGAAGACAAGGCAAACCAGGCCATGGATCAGGCTGCCGACAAGGTGAGCAAGAAACTGGAAGAGAAAATCAACCAGAAACTCGATGAAGCAACCGATTCTTCAACCGTAGAAAAGATTCTCGACAAGATTCTGGAACTGATCTAGCATCAGAAATCCGAAGAAACATAAGAAATATGACACATTTCTCAATATGACAGCATGGCGGCTTGACGTATATCAAGCCGCCATTGCTGTTTAGTTGACGTGTATCAAAAAAAGCCCCTTTTTCATCATTTTGTCATGTCTTTGTGACAGATATTCAAGAAAAAGGCATTACCTTTGCACCAGAAAACAGTGAGATTGTAATAAGGATAATGTAAAACAGGAGACCCCACATGGAGGCTCCACAAAGAAAGAAAGGAAACAAATTATGATGACGACAGTAATGATTCTTACAGTTGTGGCAGCTATGATTGTCAAGGCTGTAAATGTAAACAACAACATGGAGATGGGCAAGTAAAATTGACCACCGTTCATGAATAAAAGGAAAAAGGAAATGGCAGAAATGCCAAGTATTAATTTTTTAAAAAAGGATAACGATTATGAAAACAATGTATGCAAACATCAAGAAGGCCTTGAAGGCTATTCTTGCAAATTACATGACCGCAATGGAAATGTATGGTGAGGCTTTGAACAGAAGCCGTGGTTGTGCTTGCGCATAAGGGTTCCTATCCCTTCATGCTGCGGCATAAACTAGATTGAAAGCAAAATGTAATTACGTTTAAATAAAGAAAAAGCGTGTAAGTTACCATACTTACACGCTTTTTTTGTATCTTTGCAACCGGTTAGTAAAAATTTTAAAAAGAAGAAACGATGAACTCACAAGATATGATCAGCAGGCTGGAATCGAAAGGCATTCGGCCAACCGCCAACCGCATACTCGTAATGAAGACCCTGATGGGCGAACAGAACCCGCAGAGTCTGAGTAATCTGGAACGAAAGATGGTTTCGATGGACAAGTCGAGCATCTTCCGTACCCTTACCCTCTTTCTGGAACATGATGTGGTACATGCCTTCGAAGATGGGCGAGGCGTACTCTGCTACGAACTCTGCGAAGAAAAAGGGGCTTGCGATCATCACGACGGGCATATTCATTTCTACTGCGAATCTTGCCAGCGTTCCTTCTGTATGGAGGATATCCATATTCCAAGTTTCGAGCTGCCCGAAGGCTTTTATCCCCACTCTATTTCCTTTGTCATCAAAGGCGAATGCCCGGATTGCAGAAAGAAACACCAGTAAAGCGAAAGGTACATTCTGCGTTAATTTAGCATAAATATTTTTGAAATTCTATTGTTTTTCCGATATTATCATTACTTTTGCAAGCGATTATCACGGGGTGCTGAAAGATTCGGCTGAGATGATACCCATTGAACCTGATGCAGGTAATGCTGTCGCAGGGATATTTGATAACGCTTTATTCTTTCTCTTAAGGCTTTCATCTGGAAGTTCACCGTGTTTGATTACATATTATCTTATCATCGCTTTCGGGCGATAGAAAAAGCGTAAACAAACGGATTATTCATCATATAAAACGAACAGAATATGAAAGTAACTATCAACAACAAAGAGACCGAGACACAGGCTAAAACCATCAGGGAGTTAGCTCAGGAACTCGATTTGCCAGCTACAGGAGTTGCAGTAGCTATCAGTAACGAAATGGTGCCTCGTGATGAATGGGAAAACACAATCATCGCAGAAGGAGCAGACATCGTTATCGTAAAAGCGTTCTGCGGAGGATAACGGTCCCAGAATACAGCGGAAAAGAATCACCCAAAAGTACTTTTCCTACAGAAATGAAAACAAAAATAACAACTCTATAATAAAACAATGGAAAAATTAGTAATCGCAGGCAGAGAGTTTAACTCCCGCCTCTTCTTGGGTACAGGAAAGTTTAACAACAATGCCCTCATGGCTGAAGCCATCAAAGCATCAGAAACAGAAATGGTTACTGTTGCTATGAAACGTATCGAACTCGAAGACAAGCAGGACGACTTGCTCTCTCATATTGTGCAGAACCCAAATATCCAGCTCCTTCCTAACACCAGTGGCGTGCGCAACGCCGAGGAGGCTGTATTCGCAGCACAGATGGCTCGAGAGGCTTTCGGAACCAACTGGCTCAAGCTCGAAATCCACCCAGACCCTCGCTATCTTCTTCCAGACTCTATCGAGACGCTGAAGGCTACCGAGAAACTGGTAAAGCTCGGTTTCGTGGTATTGCCATATTGCCAGGCAGACCCTACCCTCTGCAAGCACCTCGAAGAGGCTGGTGCTGCTACCGTGATGCCACTTGCTGCACCTATCGGTACCAACAAGGGTTTGAGAATGAAGGACTTCCTGCAGATCATCATCGAGCAGGCTACTGTTCCTGTAGTAGTAGATGCAGGTATCGGTGCACCTAGCCACGCTGCCGAAGCTATGGAGATGGGTGCCAGCGCTTGCCTGGTCAACACAGCTATCGCCGTTGCAGGAGACCCTGTAGAGATGGCCAAGGCATTCAAGGAGGCAGTCATCTGCGGTCGCCGTGCTTACGAGGCAGGTCTCGGAGCCATCAGCGATTGTGCTGAGGCAAGTTCTCCTCTCACCGCATTCCTCAACGACTAATATAAAATAAATATATATGATCATAAAAGGCATGAAGGATGAAGGCAAAGAAGCAGAATGTTCTTTTTACCTTTTTACCCTTTTACCTTTTTACCTTTTAAAAATTATGCCAAACGATAAGAAAGCTTACGCCCAGAGAGAAAAGGCGTATATGCAGGGAAAACTCTTCCCACAGATCAAGGTTGGAATGACCAAGGTAAACCTCACTCCTACTGTTGTGAAGGATGAGCGCGGCATTCCTCATACAGAGCCAAACGCTCCGGTTTACATCTACGATACCAGCGGTCCTTACAGCGACCCTAACTATCAGGTAGATTTGAAGAAGGGCTTGCCAAGAATGCGCGAGCAGTGGATTCTCGACCGCAACGATACCGAGCAGCTCAAGGAAGTTACCAGCGAGTATGGCAAGCAGCGCCTTGCTGACCATAGCCTCGACCACCTCCGCTTCGAGCACATCCAGTTGCCTCGCCGTGCACAGGCTGGCAAGCACATCACCCAGATGGCATACGCCAAGGCGGGCATCATCACTCCAGAGATGGAGTATGTGGCTATCCGCGAGAACATGAACTGCCAGGAGTTGGGCATCGATACCCATATCACCCCTGAGTATGTGCGTGATGAGATTGCACGCGGACGTGCCGTTCTTCCTGCCAACATCAACCACCCAGAGAGCGAACCGATGATCATCGGCCGCAACTTCCTCGTGAAGATCAATACCAACATCGGTAACTCTGCCACTACCTCCAGCATCGAGGAAGAGGTAGATAAGGCAGTATGGTCTTGCAAGTGGGGAGGCGATACATTGATGGACCTCTCTACCGGCGACAACATCCACGAAACCCGTGAATGGATTGTGCGCAACTGTCCTGTACCAGTAGGAACCGTGCCTATCTACCAGGCTTTGGAGAAGGTAAACGGCAAGGTAGAAGATCTGAACTGGGAGGTATTCCGTGATACCCTCATCGAGCAGTGCGAGCAGGGTGTTGACTACTTCACCATCCATGCCGGTATCCGTCGCCACAACGTGAATCTCGCTGATAGCCGTCTCTGCGGTATTGTGAGCCGTGGCGGTAGTATCATGAGCAAGTGGTGTCTCTATTACGACCAGGAGAGCTTCCTCTACGAGCACTTCGACGATATCTGCGACATCGTGGCACAGTATGACGTTGCCCTTTCTTTGGGTGATGGTCTGCGCCCAGGCTGTATTGCCGATGCCAACGATGCAGCCCAGTTTGCCGAGTTGGATACCATGGGCGAGCTTGTTACCCGTGCCTGGGACAAGAACGTGCAGGCATTCATCGAGGGTCCTGGTCACGTGCCATTGCAGAAGATCAAGGAGAACATGGAGCGTCAGCTCGACCACTGTCACGAGGCACCATTCTACACCCTCGGCCCATTGGTTACCGATATCGCCCCAGGTTACGACCACATCACATCAGCCATCGGTGGCGCCCAGATTGCATGGCTCGGCACTGCCATGCTCTGCTATGTAACACCAAAGGAGCACCTCGCCTTACCTAACAAGGAGGATGTGCGCACAGGTGTGGTAACCTATAAGATTGCCGCTCATGCAGCCGATTTGGCAAAGGGTCATCCAGGTGCAACCATCCGCGACAATGCCCTCTCCAAGGCACGCTTCGAGTTCCGCTGGAGAGACCAGTTCCACCTCTCTCTCGACCCAGAGCTTGCCTTGAAGTATTTCGAGGAGGCAGGTCATACAGACGGTGAGTACTGCACCATGTGTGGTCCAAACTTCTGCGCAGCCAAGTTGACACACGATTTGAGAAAGTTTAAAAAGTAAGAAAATGTTTTCAGACGAATTAAAGAATATCAGTTGGGAGGAGACCACGGAGCGCATTGCTCGAATGACCGATAACGATGTGCGTCGTGCCCTTGCCAAGGACCATTGCGATGTGAACGACTTCATGGCGCTGATTTCACCTGCAGCCGAGCCATACCTGGAGGTAATGGCGCGTCTTTCCCGCAAATATACCGAGGAGCGCTTCGGCAAGACCATGTCGATGTTCATTCCTCTCTACATCACCAATTCATGCTCTAACTCCTGCGTGTATTGCGGTTTCCATCGTGAGAATCCGATGGCACGTACCATCCTCACCCCAGAGCAGATTGAGAACGAGTATAAAGCCATCAAGCAGCTGGCTCCATTCGAGAACATCCTTCTCGTTACGGGCGAGAACCCAGCCAAGGCTGGCACCCCTTATCTTGCCAAGGCAATCGATAGCGCCAAGAAGTATTTCTCTAACGTGAAGATTGAGGTGATGCCACTCTCTACTGAGGATTACAAGACCCTCGCCGACCACGGCATGAACGGCGTCATCTGTTTCCAGGAAACCTACAACCACGAGCACTACAAGCTCTACCACCCACGTGGCATGAAGAGCAAGTTTGAGTGGCGCTGCGATGGTTTCGACCGCATGGGTATGGCAGGCGTCCATTCCATCGGTATGGGTGTGCTCATCGGCTTGGAGAAGGAATGGCGCACGGATGTTGTGATGATGGCTCATCACCTGCGCTACCTGCAGAAGCATTACTGGAAGACCAAGTACAGCGTGAACTTCCCTCGTATGCGCCCTGCACAGAACGAAGGTTTCCAGCCAAACTGCTTCATGACCGATAAGCAGTTGGCACAGGCAACTTTCGCCATGCGTATCTTCGACCACGATGTAGATATCTCCTACTCTACCCGTGAGCCAGCCTACATCCGTGACAACATGGCAACACTGGGTGTCACCACCATGTCGGCAGAATCAAAGGTAAATCCTGGCGGTTATCATACCTATCCTCAGGCATTGGAGCAGTTCACCGTAAGCGATGAGCGTACCGCCAAGGTAATCAATGCGAGATTGAAGGAATTGGGCAGAGAGCCAGTCTGGAAGGATTGGGATGCCTCATTCGATTTCTTCGGAAATATCGCAAACGGATAAAGAAGATGTAATTAAACAGAATAAAAAAAGAGTGTATCATAAATTCATGACACACTCTTTTTTGTTAATATTCTCAGACTGACGCCCCTATATCGCCCCCAGCCCATCAGCAACTTATCAGCCAATTCCCCCAAAATCATCAGTAAACAGCAACCTATAAACTATTAACTATTAATTGTAAATTACTAAAGTTTCGCAAGTGAATAAATATCAACTTGCTTGTTTATAAATATACATATTACGTAGCGTATGGGCAACAGGATTACTTTCGATGAAATCTGCCAGCAACTCTGTAGCATCTATAGAGTAACGCTCTGCAGCTTCCAGAACGAAGTCCAAAATGATAGCCCATATCTTGTCCGTTACGGACAACTCGAGAGTGTCATTGGTAACCTCTGTAAAGAGACCACCAATGGTTTCATACGCTTCATAAGCCTGAGAAGCAGAAGTGGATGCCGGCAAAAAGACAATCATAAATATATCCCTGCAGATAAACGGCGCCTTTTTCTACAACAACAGGATCATCGGTAAAGATACCCACTGCCACCTCTGGGAAAATTACCTGCGCACCATTAGATACAGCCGTAGTACTATCTACACCACAATATCTACCTATCACGAAAAGATCGGCCAAACCATAGAGATTCTGTAGGAAATAAGCCAGAATATAAGGTAACAGAAAGGTCGTGATATTCCCCCAAATGCTACCTTGTGTCAAGTCTGTTCTATTCATCGGTTGCAAAGATACGATAAAAAACAGAGTTACTCCATGCGGGGCATAAAAAAAAAACTCCGGAGAACCAAGATTGATTCTTCGGAGTTTTTTGTACACCCTTAGGGATTCGAACCCTAGACCCACTGATTAAGAGTCAGTTGCTCTACCAACTGAGCTAAGGGTGCCTCTGCTAAAAGCTTTGTTTTCAAAAGCGAGTGCAAAGGTAATACATTTTTCTGAAACCACCAAACTTTTATGGCTATTTTTTGATAAAAACTTTCATTTTATCCATCATGGTTGGTTGATGAAAGCATTATTCCTTCAGCCAACCACCTATCAGACTGATGATTTCCTGTCTTGTAGGCTCTGGGAACGACAAGATGCGAGTTTTGTGCGAACCTCCATGACACATATAAACATGCAGGTTCTTCTTGTTCTTGGTGAAAGGCAAGCCATAAATGCCCGAAGCTCCCCAAGGATCGATATCGCCATAAATATAAACCATCTTCGGATCATTCTTGGTCAGGAACTCTACCGTATGATTATAGAGTGCTGGCGAGAACTTCACGTTTTCTGCCCCCTTTGGCACCATCAGTTTCTTCAGATAGCCCTTAGCTGTCTTGATACTGAGGTATTTCTTGAATGGTTTGGTATAATAGCCGTAATAACCCAACTCCCGGGCTGCCTGCACATCAAACGAGGCTGTGGCATTATAGTTGGTGAAATAGTCAGGTTCACACATGTTGATCCAGTAATCAAACACCGTCTTGTCATCTGCCTCTCTTGCAGGAATCTTGTTGATGTCTTCTCCCCACTGCCAGAAAGCAAAGGCGTATTCGAATACAGAGTAATCAAAAATCTCTGCCAGCGGAGCATTGAATACATATTTCTTATCGTTGCAATATTTCTCGAACATTGGCAGCAACGCAGCCTTTCGCTTGAAGAGGAGCAACTGGAAATCGAGCACCTTTTGTCGGTTTTCCTTGGTTGATACCTGATATTGCAGGAACTTCTCATGTCGTCCATCCTCCACACCCTTGTTGAGCGGAGCTACGTATGGCACAGAAATATCTACATCATCAGGGAAGTAAGAACGGTAGAACATCGTAGTCTGTCCGCCCTTGCTGATGCCGGTAGCAATCCATTTTCCCTTGTACATCGCATGCAGGGTCTGGCTTACATGATGCAGATCATAGAGCGAATTCTCTACTGTAAGATAATCCCAGTTACAAGGCTCAGGCATCGACTTATCGAAATAACGGTACTCTACGGTAATGATATTCGTATCGAAGAGTTTGGAAAGTTCTTCAATATATCCTTCACGCAGCGCATAGTTGGCATTATATCCTTCTGTCACGAGCACGGTAGGACGGTCGAATCCTCTATGGCAGAGCACCACCCTCTGTTCGAAATAGCCCTTGGATGCATCCTTGGCATCGAGCTGCTGCTTGATAAAGAACACATACTTTTCCGGGAAATGCGTACTTTTCAGCGTTTCCACGTTACTTACTCCAGGCAAAGCAGCCAGTTGCTTACCAGTCACGCCCAGTTCTGCCGCCAGCATCTGCAATGGCAGGATGAAGAGCAGCAGCATCAATTTCAAAAATCTCAGTTTCATCTTATTCTCTCTTTTTATTTATCATATTCTAAAATTCAAGATTGCGAAATACATTCTATATGTTTTCTAAACAGCTGCAAAGGTAATGATTTATTCTTGTTCGGCAAAGAGAAACAACACCTTATTTATTATATGGGCAGCAATTTAGGAAATCAGAACAAGAATCCTGCGTTGATATAGAATCCTACATTCTTACCCAAGCTGGAATAATTAGCCTGAATGCTTACCGGACCCAACACGAAATCATAGGATGCTCTCAAGGCTCCTCCCCACAAATCATCACCGATGAGAATATGGGAAAACTTGCGGGCTTCCTTGCCATACTCTCCCAGAGCGGTAAGATAGAACTTTCCTTTCACCCGATAGCGGAAACCGAGCTGACCTGTCACCACATTGCGCTCCAGCAGATGAACATGCTGCGCACTCTCCCATGCCACTTGCCAAGGCAGATAGTAACCGTCAGCTACTCCACCTGCATAATTCTGATAAATGGCAGGTACGGAACTGCCAAACAAGAAGCGGCTCTTGAGCTTAGGAAGCAGATAGAATCTGGAATTGAGACGTACGGCACATTCTCCTTGAAAAACAGCTTCACCAAAAGGATTACCATCAGCATAATGTATTCCGTCATCCGTATGCAGAATGCCCTGAACCTGAATGCGGCTGCCACGGGTAGGGAAATAACGGCGGTCGTAAGTATCCATCACAACAGACGCAAAGTAGTTCAGGAAATGGTCTGACGAACGTGTCTGGATGCTTCCGTCGCGTTCGAACATATCAGAATGATAATGATAATAATCAAACTGCACTCCCGATTTCAATCTGAAATTACCGATATCGCGGGTATAGAATCCAGCGAAAGAATGCGAAAGAAACTCCAGGGCATCCAACTTATGCTTGTCCGCATAAAGGTCGAAATCATAATGAGCCATACGATAGGAAATGCCGATTTTCGCTCCGAAAAGGTTGCCATAGGCATATTTCATTTCCAGATAGGGATTACGGGAAATGCGTCCTGTAAAGGCATAATGATGACGGGTAGAAAACTGCTGGTTGTTGGATATCTGAGCTATGACGCTCGCCAGATCTTGTGTATCAAAACGTGCACCTACACTGATTCTTCTGGATTCGTTGGGTTCCAGCATGAATACCAGGTCATAAGGTTCCTCGTTAGATTGTCTGTATTCTACACGCGAAAAGATATTCAGTCCCCTGAGCATGGCAAGTGTGCCATCTATCTCCTCAGGACTGACTTCCGAATTCTCCCTTAAAGCAATTTTCTTTCTAATCCACTTTTCCTCCTCTCCGCTGATGCCTTCTATCCGGATGCTTCCTATATGATAGGCTTCCGTCTGAGAAGGTTTCTGCAGTTTGATGCGTTTATCCTGTAATGTATCATCAGAGACTACAGAATCACAAGCATCAGCATAGATATACTTTCTCAGAGCCATCAGCTCATCCCATTTCTGGCGGGCAGCCTGTTCTCCCCGCTGTATCATCGTATCAATGGCTTCAGATTGGAAACTGGCTGCCGAATAACCTTTCAGAGAAGGATTGATATAAAGATCGGCTTCAGCCATATTCTTCCGGTATTTGTTCTGCCCCATCATACTTATGAGCTGTTCTACAACAGAAGAAGCCGATTTCAGCTCTTCCTTCTTCTTCCAACCGGTACTCAAATCCACACAGATAATCACATCCGCTCCCATTTCCTTTGCCACATCAACCGGCAGATTGTTCAAGGCGCCGCCATCCACCAGCATCTTCCCTTTCCATTCTACCGGAGCGAAAACACCCGGTATCGACATGCTGGCACGCATCGCCAATGGCAGCGAGCCCGATGAAAACACCACCTCCTTGCCTTCTACCAGATCTACCGCCACGCAACGGTAAGGAATAGGTAGGTTGGAGAAATCATCCACCTGATGATACCCCACGGTAAGTTTAGAGAAAAGGTTAAAGATATTCTGCCCCTTCACATAACCGGTTGGCAACGAGACCTTCCTCTCTTTGGAAAGAGGAATATGAACGATATATTTCTCCCTTTCTTCTTTAGAAAGAAAAGTCTCCGATTCACGTTTCACCTGGTCGCTCAAAAGGAAAAGCCAGTTCTGGTTACGGTAGAGGCTATCAATATCCGCAGCATCGTAGCCGATGGCATAGAGTCCGCCCACGATGGCACCGATACTGGTTCCGGCAATATAATCTACAGGAATATCAGCCTCTTCCAGCACCTTGAGCACACCTACTTCAGCCGCACCCTTGGCACCACCTCCACCCAACACGAGCCCCACCTTCTTGCGTGGCTGCTGGGCTTGCAGAGGAGTATGTGCAAAGAAGCAGCAGAATAAAACCAAAAAACATAATATCTTATCTCGATGTACCATCATATTGCTCCTTTTTAAAATGAATAACTGACACAGCAAATACTCTTCACTCTTCACCAACCCCTCCGGAATACCGATAAACAGGGCGGTTGGCGGAGGTGAAGAGTTCTCAGAAGCTCTTCACCCACTCTTCACCACTCTTCACCTAAATACTTTTTCAAGAATCCGACAGAAAAGAGAAGAATGATATTTCTTTTCCTCCATATTTCTTTCGTGTTTATAATTCTAATGATATTCCTTTCTTTCTATCTTTCTGGCTCGCAGGTTCAGCTTACGAGGATCTTGGCGCAAATCCCAGAGATCCACCAGCCAGAGGATATCTTTCTCTTCATTATAGAAATAGATAATCTTGAAGTTCTTCATGATGATGGCACCACGATACCTTCTCCATTTCTGCAGTTCAGGTACAAACGGATAACTCTCAGGCATCAACCTCAGTTGATGTTTAATACCAATCAAGCTATCAATCCACTTTTTGGCTGTTTTTCTGCCGAATTCCAACAAAGCGTAATCTACACATTTGTCAAATTCGCTATCAAACAAATCATCTGCCTTTATCTCCATTGCGCAATCTTCTGTTCTAATCTTGCAATTAAATCATCCACTGGATGACCATAGTTCGGGTCGTCCAAGTGCTTGTCTATTTCTGCGCAATGCTCCATCACCTGCTCCAGCGAGCGCCCCATAGGATAGGAATCGGTGTCGTAAGCCTCATCCCAAGATACCGATGAAGCTGATGCTGTCGAACGATAAGCAGGCGATGGCTCACAAACCTTATCCCCTGCTACCTTAGATTCATCGATATGATATTTCTTTTCCTCCATATTTCTTTCGCTTTTAAAGTTCCACGTTACTTATTGGTGCAAAAATACGAAGAAAGATTGGAAACCGCAAGAAAAACTTATAGAAAATGGCAGAGAACACTGAAATTTAAAGGATTATGCGGATTAAGTTGGATAAAAAACGACCCGGTATATTTTTTTCTTCTTAAAATCTTTGGAGTATCAATAATTATCTGTATCTTTGCAGCGTTAGTTCCAGCCGAGCCTCTTGACAAAGCTTAAATAGGCTGGGCTTTTTTCATTTATAAAAATATGGCTATGAGTAAGGTAAACTTCTATGATATATATATTCATTTCAATGATGATATAATGCTGGAGCCATCCTTTTCCGTCAACTATAAGGATGAGAGCGCATCATATAATTTCAAGAAATTAAAGTTTGATTATGCATTTATTCCCAAGGATCAACAACGTCTGGTGAATTATTGGGCACACCTTCATCAGCGTGAGCTGATGGACCACTATCACTATATCAAAAAAGTGAAACCCCTTGCCAACATTGAGAATTTAAGCAAGATAAGGGAAATCCACATAAAGCCATTAGATACAAAAGACAAACTGGGAATCATATTCGTATGGTATCAGGAGGATTACAAGCTGATTATCTGGTTTAGCAATATGGAACGTAAATTTATAGACATCAAGAAACTCATGCTTTCTGATGAAGAAAAGTTCAAGCGTTTTTATGACATAGATTACTACGAAAGCTACAAAGTAAATCCATATAGCATAACATGGGATACAGAAATCAAACTGACTGCAAAAGAACTCTATAACATCGCTGAGCCACTTCCGAACAACGTAGATTTCAAGGAATTGGACAAAGGAATCTTGGATGAGATTGCCGAAGAACAAGAAAGATTAAAACGGGAGAACCATTCTTTCACCTCAGACGTAGGATCCTGCTTTTGGGGCTGTCTCGCCTTTCCTATCACACTTCCTGCACGCATCCTCTGGTTTATTTTGAGAAAAGCTAGAATTCGCTAGATTGCAATACTTATTCCTACCCAATACACTTTGACTAATAATCAAAGTGTATTGGGCAGTTTTTTATATTTCCGGAAATCATAAAATCTAATGATACTTCTTTCTTATTATCCTGCTGGCTCGCAGGTTCAGCTTACTAGGGTCTTGGCGCATATACCAGAGATCCACAATTCGTACAAGATTTGAATCTTCATCATAGAAATAGATAATCTTGAAGTTCTTCATGATGATGGCGCCACGATACTTTTGCCATTTCTGCAATTCAGGAACAAAAGGATAGCCGGTCGGCATAATTTCCAAACGATGCCTAATCTTCTCATACTCAGCATTCCAATTCTTCACCGTTTTCCTTCCAAATTCAGAAAGTGCATATGCCACACACTTTTGAAATTCTGCAAGAAAAAGCCTTTCAACTTTTATTTCTACTATTTCCATCCCGGTATTGCCTTTCGCATCTGCTCTTCAAATTCATCTATGGAAATCCAATAGTCAGGATCATCCAAGTATTTCTCAACCTCTGCGCAATGCTCCATCACCTGCTCCAGCGAGCGCCCCATAGGATAGGAATCGGTGTCGTAAGCCTCATCCCAAGATACCGATGAAGCTGATGCTGTCGAACGATAAGCAGGCGATGGCTCACAAACCTTATCCCCTGCTACCTTAGATTCATCGATATGATATTTCTTTTCCTCCATATTTCTTTCGCTTTTAAAGTTCCACGTTACTTATTGGTGCAAAAATACGAAGAAAGATTGGAAACCGCAAGAAAAACTTATAGAAAATGGCAGAGAACGCTGAAATTTAAAGGATTATGTGGATAAAATCCCCACGTAAAGAACAAGAAAGCCAGCCTTCTCATGCGAAAAGACTGGCTTTCTTTATCATTATTGCTGCATTTGCTTCATTTGTAGCAAATGCCCTTACATTTCAAACAGATTACCTGTTGCCACAGAATACGAAACCTTACACATGTTGCAAATATCAGTAATCGTAGCGCCACTTCCACTCAACGAGTAGAACACGCTCTCGCCTATCAAAACATACTCCCAGGTGCGATTCATTCTATCCTCAGGCTCCAAAGCGTTGATTTTCTTTATCCACTCAATGGTAGCTGTCTGTTTCTGACGCACATTCACGTCATCTACCTTGTCGTCGCCCTTGGTTTCAATCAGATAAACCTTATCAGCCGTGGCCACAATGAAATCAGGATGATACGTTGCCATCAAGCCATCCTTCCTCACGTAGAAGATAATGGCAAACGAATGGCCACTCTCATTAATTTTCAGGAATCTTTCCACCTCGGCATCCCTATCCAGAAACTCGATGAATGCCTTTTCCAATCCTCCTCCGTGAGAAGGATACCCCAGTCGAGGATAGATGCATTTCTGCACATCTAACGAGTAAGACTCTCTCATCTTGATAGCTTTGAGCGAAGAGAAATCCGTATAGCTCACCTCTGCATCTACCATAGTCAGGCGGTTCTGCATTTTATAGATTGCCACCGCAAACTGCTCCACGATGTGCTTCGTCACGATGCCATCCTTCGCCAGCAATATCTTCCAGTCGCTTCCTTGGAACGGGTCGAAAGGCATAGCGAAAAGTTTCTCCCTAATGTACCAGTCCATCACCTGCACCGTTTGGGCACCATTGATTTGAATGGTAGGAAAACCCTGACGGCGACAGTTCTCAAAGCGCAGGGTTACTACCCTTAGCAACTTCTGCAGATACTCATTATATCCATTGGCATTGAAGAGATTAGCCGTTACCTTATACTTGCCAAAGGTTGTCTTGGTCAAAGATTCCTGCGATACGAAGGTCTCCCCCTCCTTTGCCAGGAACTTACGGAGCAAAGACAGCGGATACATCGTGAATGGCTGTAAATCATCTAAATCTATTTCTGCATCTTCCAACTCTTCTAAGGAATCATGCAGAATAACCGGCCATTGGAAATCATACTTTTCGTAATCCTCACGAAGTCCCACGGTCAGGATATCGCCAGTGGCTCCTCCTGTACCCACGTCGCCTTCATCCACTGCAACCAAGCCTTGATCCTGCAAGTCATCATAGAACTTGATGAAAGCCGGATGCTCAACGATGGACAAGGTATCGATATAAGTGCGAGGAGGTTGATGATTCTTCAATACCCTGAGGCGGTCTTCACGCTTGATGTCGATGTAGTCAGGCTCTCGCCACATCAGTCGCAAACCTCTACCAACCAACTGCTCCAGCAGGATTGGTGCCTGCGAAGAACGGAGCGGAACGAGCACACAGATGTTGTTGACGTCAAAGCCCTCACGGAGCATCAGCACCGAGATGACCACCTTCGGACTCTTATACCTATCTATATCGAAGAGCTTCTTCTTGATTTCCTGCCATTCTTCATCCTTCACCTCGCCCTGCTTGTTGCTGTCGATGGTAACGATGTCTTCATCTTCCAGACCTTCCGACTTCAGAAACTCTTCTACAAAAGGAGATACCGTGGTGTCCTGGCAGACGATGAGCATCTTCGGGTTCTTAGACGCATCATTCTTCAGAAATTCTTCTTCCAGTTTGTTCAGCTTGGTCAATCCTGCACGGAGCATCATGCGCTGACCTTCGCTCAGTCCAACTACCTTTCCCTGCTCATCACGCTCGGCGTTGTAATCCAGGTTCTCCAGGTCGGTAAGTTCCTGCCGACGGTCGAGCAGCAACAGTTTCACCAGTCCCTGCTTCATCGCCATAGGCAAGTCAAAGTCAACAATGATATGCGGGAAAAAGAGTTTCACCTGCTTCTCTCCGGCACCCTTTGTATCAAAAGGAGTAGCAGAGAAGTCCACCTGTATGAATCTTGTACCCTTGGTGGCACTGATGGCATTCAGGCCTCTTTGCCATTCCACCTCCTCGGTTTCGCCATTACGCTTGATTTCGTGAATATGATGAGCCTCATCATTGATTACCATCAAATCCTTTAAACCAGCCAGATATTCCAGTTCGGTGCCACCCAGAGCACGGCGGTCGAGCATGCCGAGGTCGTTGCCAGCCGATTTGCCCGGACGGATAGGCAGCAGGTCGCTGATGATTTCTGCGGGTGTCACCGTGCTGGAATCGTCCACCTCCTCATCCTGCTCCTTCTCTTCCATCTGATTTTCAAACAGATGCCAGTTGGTCAGGGCAATCAGTCCCTCGCCGGTGGTCTTCCTGCCGATGCCATCCTCCTTGGTCACCACATTGTTCTGTATAAACGAAAACACCTCGTCACGATAACGCTCAGGGATGAATATGTCCTGGTTCATGTAGTAGTCGTTGGTCTGAGGGTCACGATATTCTTCGTCGCGCTTCTTTCTACCGCAGAAGGCATCCAGCAGACGGTCGTAAACGATCAGACCCGGAGCCACTATCAGGAACTTCTGCGTAAATCGTCCGCTCTCCACATCCTCATGCCGGGCATTCAGCATCTGCCAGATTATCAGGGCATGCATCACCCACGTCTTTCCCGTGCCCGTAGCCATCTTCACTGCATACTTAGGCATCTGATATTTAGGCTTGGCAAGCTGAGCCAGGTCGGCCCTATCCATCAGCTCCGGAATGATGCCCTGATAGGCATCCATCACGTAGTTTTCTCCCATCACTTCGTGCAGATAGATGATGTTGAGGATAGCCTGTCGCTGACCCTCATGGAAATTTCTCACACGCTCGTTGCAGAAACCCTCTCCAAACCAATAGTTTAAGAGCGAGGCGGTGGTTGGGGTCACCTTCTCCAGCATCTCCCCACTCTTCCAGGCGGCATTGACCACATCGGTGAGTCGATGCGCCAATTCCAAAGATATATTACTTGAATTGATAGCCATAGTCGTAATCTCCTATTCGTTCTTAAAACTAACACTTCACATCCAGGATAACCTGACTCTCGAATCCGAACACATCTACCGCCTTGACGCAGACTTTTCGCTCGTCCTTATGCGGCATGGCAATTCGGGTGGAATATACGCAGTGCAGCGGGTCGCTGTCGTTATCCACGTTCTCACGATAATCCTGCCAGGTGCTGCGGAAGGTATCGCCGTCATAATCAGGGTCGATGCTCCAATATTCTATCAGCGAGAGAGGGTCCTGCTCCATCACCTTCTGCAAATTTTCCTTGTCCTTATCGTCCAACGGGATATTATCTGGCGAGAGCAGCACATAGTTGCTGAGACTGATATCGAGTTCATCCTCGCCATTGCCGTTCACGGTTACTTCAACTGGGTTCACCACCAGATATTGCAAAGAAGAGAAGCGGACGGTTTTGTCGGCGATGAGCTTCTTGAAACCCTTCTTAGATAGCTTGTCGAGCAGATCGGGCGGAATCACCAGCACCTCTACATTGCTGTTCTTATATTTCTCGATGGCTTGCGAGATGTCGAAGGCGAAGTTCCAGCCAAGCACGATGACTTTATCCCAGTCGCCGCCGAGCAGAGAAGCCTTGGCTTCCACGGCACGGCGAACGGTAGCAGCAGTGGTCAGGCGGTTAGGGCTATCCACCATCACCAGGTTTCGGGTGCCCTTTACGTAACCGAAGTTTCTGTCGCTCACCTGCTCTGGAGAGAATGGTAAGGCACCGAAGAGGCCTAAGACTACCTGAGAGAGATCGCCCACTCGGCGGAGTTTCTTGTTGTTATGGAAAGCCTCTTTCTGATAGTCGCCGATGCTCTGATAGAGGAACGGATTTACTTCCTGATCGATAAAGCGCTTGCGCATGACGAGGGCTGCCGGCTTGCCGATGTCGCAGGTAATCCAGCGACGGCCAAGTCTTTCGGCTACAGCTGCTGTGGTGCCGCTGCCACCGAAGAAATCGCAGACAAGGTCGCCTTCGTTGGAAGATGCCTTGATGATACGTTCGAGGAGGGCTTCGGGCTTTTGGGTGGCGTAATTCAATCGTTCTTTCGCCATTCCGTTGATTGTTGCAATATACCATACATCAGAAGGTAAAGCTAATTCCGAATCACCTCTTCCCTTGTTACCATCTTTAATTAAGGCACCTTTATATTTTAAGCGATTTGCTGTTGACTCACTAACTTGACGTTCTTCGAGAACTTCATTAGCATTAAATTTTATATTCTCTGCAGATTTACTATACATATAAATTGTATCATGCTTTCTATTCCATCTACTATCTGTTCTAATTCCCCATGAGTAACTCCAAACTATCTCATTTACAAAGTTTTCTTTTCCAAATATATCATCTAATATAGTTTTTACATAAGGTCCAACATGCCAATCTATATGAACATAAATACAGCCATTAGATGATAGTAATTCTTTCATCAACACTAATCGCTTATAAATCATTTTCAGATAAGAGATTGTTCCTTCTTCCCAAGTATCAGCATAAGCGAACTGCTCTATAACAGTAGGCTTCTGTTGTAAATTCAATCCAGGTAAAACAACCTTCGTTCTATAATCCGCCTTCGAATCAAACGGCGGGTCGATGTAGATTAAATCCACTTTGCCCCTTAAAGAAGGCAAGCCCGTCTGAGGGTCTCCGGCAAGCAGCGCCTGCATGGTCAGGAGATTATCACCATACACCAGACGGTTCATCCAACTCCCCCCATCCAGGGCGGCATTGAATGCATTAGGGATATTGGGAACTTGTCCACGGAAGAATCCGGAGACATCCTTGCGAGGCAACACTAGCTCATTGGTTTGCAACCCAATGCGTGTGCCACTGCTCAATCGCTCAATGATGCGCTGAGCCTCTTGCCTACCTTCGCTTGCAATGCGAGGTAGTTCTTCAATCAATGATTTTGCCATAGCATTAAAGCTTAAATATAGTTTTAATGCGACTGCTTTGTTACTCAGAAAATAAAAGCTACAACCAAACACCCTTATCCATAGCAACAAAGCCAACCTAGGTTTGCATCAAGACCAGCCTCATCCCATCAGAACGCAGAAACGTGGACGATCCACTTATCCAACGTTCCAAGGTGTTTGGCCTAACCTATACACTACAGATAAGTTTTACGTCCACGCTATAGCGGACGCTTACTTATTTATTCTGTAGTGTAGTTCTTTCCGCGGCCAAACTTCAGGAACATTATTATCGAATAAACAGCAAACGCTATTATTTTAACCCACAAAAACAGACGTCATCGCCTTAGGGCGAATCAATCCGAATGCAAAGTAAATGCAAACGAGCGCAATGAAAGCTTGCTTTCAAATTGCCGAGTGCAACTTTGCTTCTGCAAAGATACTGCAAAAATCAAAGATAACAAAATGATTCGCCACCTTTTTTATATTATCCCCCATTTTTTCTTGCAAAATCAAAATATTCTTCTCAAAATCTTTGGAGTATCAATAATTATCTGTATCTTTGCAGAGTGAAATGTTTAAAAATTACAATTATGGCAACACAAGTATTACAATTCAATCAGGCTCAACAGGCGGTGCTCAATGTTATCTCTTGTTTACAGTCAGAACAGGACTTGGCAGACTTGAAACGAACATTAGTTAAGTTCATGAATGATCGCTTGCAGCGAGAAATGGATAAGCTTTGGGAATCTGGCGAAATGAGCAATGAAAAGTTGCAGGAAATGCAGTCAGAACATTTGCGCACGGCTTATAAATAAACTGACTATGCAGAGAAACATCGTCTTAGATACCAACTGTCTCTTGCAGATAATTGCAAGGAAAAGCAAGAATTATTTCTTATGGGAAGGATTCTTGAATGGTGACTATTGTCTTTGCTATACAACTGAAATTCTAGAAGAATACGAAGAAATACTTTGTTTAAAAACGAATCGATTAATAGCAACTATGGTATTGGAGATTATAACTCAAGCTCCGAATACCCAAAGAGTTGATGCTCATTATCATTGGAATCTTATCACACAGGATCCCGATGATAATAAGTTTGTGGATTGTGCAGTCTTTGCCAATGCCGATTTCATTGTATCTGATGATAAACATTTCAAAGAATTAGAAAATATCGATTTTCCAAGAGTACTTGTAGTTCGATTAGAAGAGTTTGCCAGATTATACCGAAATCTTGGTGCCAATTAATTAAAACTCTTTTCATCATTGACACATATTTCGAGAGATAATATTAAAATGAGCAAAAGCAAACACGGAAATACTCTTCACTCTTCACCTTACCCCTGGAAACACCGATAAACAGGGCGGTTGACGGGGGTGAAGAGTTCTCGGCAGCTCTTCACCCACTCTTCACCACTCTTCACCTGAATACCTTTTCAAGAAACCTACTGAAAAGAATACAGTTGGCTACCTCCATCATAAATAAAACGCCCCGCCATTTTACGAATTGACAAGAATACTGCAAAAATCAGAGATAACAAAAAGATTCGCCACCTTTTTTATATTATCCCCCATTTTTCTTGCAAAATCAAAATATTCATCGTATCTTTGCAAATAGAATTTGTAGTAAGGCGAATAGCTCGCAAAAAGCTATCCTGAAAACATAGGAGATTAGATTATGACAGAAATGAACGATAGAAAATTGCCTGTAGGCATCCAGTCTTTTGCAGAAATAAGAAGAGAAGGATATCTGTATGTTGACAAGACTGATATAATCTGGAGACTTGCCAACAGGGGAAAAAAGTATAATTACCTGAGCCGCCCACGCCGCTTCGGCAAGTCCATTCTCGTGGATACACTCCAGGCTTACTTCGAGGGGAAAAAGGAACTCTTCGAAGGATTGAAGGTGATGAAACTGGAGAAAGAATGGACCTGCTATCCCGTCATTCGACTCGACATGAGTTGCGGAGGTGCTGCACCAGAAGAACTCAACTCCTATCTCGACGATGCCTTCTATAAATACGAACAGAAGTATGAAGTAGCCGTACGCCCGGAGGCTTCCCTTGCCGTCCGCTTCCAGAACATCATCGAAACGATGTTTCAAAAGACCGGAAAACAGGCGGTTATCCTCATCGATGAGTATGATTCTCCATTGCAGCATTCCTGGAAGACTCCAGAGCATGATGCCTGTACAGCCATCTATAAATCCGTGTTTGCTGTTCTGAAAAAAGAGGACGAGCACGAGCGGTTCATCTTCATCACAGGCATCACCAAGTTCACTCAAATTTCTCTCTTCTCCGTGCTCAACAACCTGAGCAACATCAGTTTTGATGCACCCTACGCCACTATCTGCGGTATTTCAAAGCAGGAAGCTGCCGAAAACTTCATACCTGAGATTGAGGCAATGGGAGAAGAAAATGGATGGACTCCAGAGGAGACTCTGAAGCAGCTCACGGCGTTTTACGACGGATATCATTTCTGCCGCAAAAATATGGTGGATATTTTCAATCCGTTCAGCCTCATCAATGCCCTGGATGATAGGGAATTGAGAAATTACTGGGCTTCATCAGGGGCCACTTCCCTATTGCCAAAGTTCGTGGATGACATGGAGATGAAGATGGAATATTTTGACCATTGCTTCATCGAGCGCGATACCCTGGAAACATCGGATGTAGTGAATGGCGGAGCCGAGCTCTTCCTCTATCAGTCGGGTTATCTCACCATCAAGGGTTACGACGATGGCGTTTACATCCTAGGCTTCCCTAACTTTGAAGTTCGCAAGGCATTATACCGGGTAGTGGTTCCTGCCTTGACCATGAAGTCGAATTCGGAAGTGGTTTCTGCGCAGAGCTTCCTCAGAAAAATGATGCAGGACGGCAATACCGCTGAAGCCAAGAAGGCATTAAAGGCTCTTATCGCCGATGTTCCATACAGCAACAAGAAGATGGCAAGTATGGATATGGAGGAACGTTACCGACTGATAATGAGTACGATATTCAGAGCCTTGGGCTTTAGGGTGGAAGTAGAAAGGATGCTGGCCACTGGCAGGATTGATATGATTGTAGAGGTTCCATCCTTCATCTACGTCCTGGAGCTGAAGCTATCGAACAATGGCGGCATTTCTGCTGCCGAGAGCCAGATAAAGGAAAAGAGCTACACAGAACCATTCAAGGCAGACAAACGCAAAGTTATCGCCCTGGCAGTGGAACTCGATGAAAAGGGCAAGGGATTGATAGATTGGAAAGAAGTGGATGAGTCTTTGTAATCAAGATAAAGCTCTTCACCCTACCCCAGATAAACAGGGAGGTTGACGGAGGTGAAGAGCGGGTGAAGAGTTGCTGATGACTCTTCACCTCCCGAAATGCCGATAAACACAGGGGATTTGGGAAGAAAGGTGAAGAGTGAAGAGATTTTTGCAGAATGCTAAACATAAATCATATTGATAGGATTGGGAAATCTGGTTTCCCCGTCTGAGATGACTGTCTTATAGGAACAGCCGACTGTTCCCTATTCCGCTAGTCGGCTGTTCGCCCCAAACAGCCTACTAACCATACGCAAACAGCACACTTATCTTTCGGAGATAAATATCAGAACATCGGAGATTTATCTGCCAAAAACAGCCATATCAAAACAAAAACGAAATGAAACTTCCCTGAAATTTGGAGAGTTTAAAAAAATATATTACCTTTGCACCCGCAAAAAAGATAAGATTATGAACGGATTGTATACTATATTATTATTGGTGCTGAGCAACATTTTCATGACGCTGGCTTGGTACGGACACCTCAAGTTGCAACAAACAGGCGTGAGCAGTAACTGGCCTCTTATCGGTGTCATCGCCTTCAGTTGGGCCATTGCCTTCTTCGAATATTGCTGTCAGGTACCAGCCAACCGCATCGGTTTCGTGGATAATGGCGGACCGTTTAATCTGGTCCAGCTCAAGGTGATACAGGAATGCGTATCGCTTATCGTCTTCGCCATCATCGCCAATATCCTCTTTCAGGGACAGGGATTGCACTGGAATCATTTCGCAGCCTTCTGCTGCCTGATTGCAGCCGTTTATTTCGTATTCATGAAATAGCCGGATAAGGAGTTAACTCAATATAACTCCTTATCCGGCTACCTTTTTAGTTTTACACCTGCCCTACACCAGGTTATAGATTTCGCTCGGTGTCTTGCGCTTCAATACTTCCAGCAGGAAGTCCTTGCCGGCTATGATGCCTTTGCTGCGCAGGATCTGCTCCACGGTTTTGCGTGCCAGCTCAGGATGGTTGTTCTCCTCGCTGAGATGACAGAGCCAGACGTGATGAAGCTCCGGTGTAGCATAATTGGCAAGCGCCTCGCCACAATCGTCGTTGCTCAGATGACCGTTATCTCCCAGAATGCGATCCTTCAGATACTGGGGATAATGCCCCTGCTGGAGCATCTCTACACTATGGTTCGCCTCGAGCACAAGATAGTTGGCACGGCCGATAAAGTCGTGCATCTCTTCGGTAATATGGCCCACATCGGTGATGAGACAGAAGTTCACACCTTCGCACTCCACGAAATAACCAACATTGTCGGTACTGTCGTGGGGTACGCCGAACGGAGTAATCTTAAACTCGCCCAGTGTGAAAGTTACGTTCTTCTCTATCACACGAGCATGGTTAGGCTCTATCTTCTTTCGAACACAATAGTTGCGCTCGATGCCTTGATGTACTTTACGGGTCGTATATACCGGTAGATGATAGTCAGTACTCAGACTCCCCACCGACTTTACATGGTCGGCGTGGTCATGGGTGATGAGGACGTGATGCACATCCTCGAAGCGAAGTCCATAGTTATGGAAATGCTTCTTCAATATTCTTATTCCTACTCCTACGTCTATCAGTATCGAATCCGTATCAGTGTAAAGATAATAGCAATTGCCACTACTTCCACTGCCAAAGGATATAAATTTCAGCATTTTAATTGTTATTTTCCATGCAAAGTTAGCAAAAAAGATTCTTATTACAAAGTTTTTTACTATCTTTGTGCCGAAATATCGCAAAAAAATAGAATTTTTAAGATTTGAGAATCATGATGAAGAAGTCGATGATAGGTTTATGCATAGCTGTGGCATGCATGACCGCAAGTATATTCAGCCTTTCGGGATGTGAACCTCACGAAGGCAGCGAGGATCAGCTGAAGGCTGATGTTGATTCGTTTGCCAACTATTATTTCAACTGGCATTTCCCGAAAGCCGTGAAGTATTGCACCCAGGAATCGGAGCGCTGGCTGCGCTATGCTGCAAGTAATGTGAACGAGACTGACGTGGAACTGCTGCGCCAGAAACCGGAGGATGCCAGCATCGAGATTACGGATATTGATTTCGGTGACGATGAAACAAGTGCCACCGTTACCCTTACGGTTCATAATTTTCTGCAGATGGACAGCATCGGGCAGGATCCGCAGCTCATAGAACAGGCCGATTTCCAACTGCCGATGTGTATGGAAAAGGGACTCTGGAAGATTAAGTTGGATAAATTGCCTTGAAAAAGGAAGGAGTTTCTGAGGGGCATCATAATCAAAAAGATGCCCTACAGAAACTCCTAGCTATAAACTGTTAACTATAAACTATCAACTATTAGCTATCAACTATTAGCTGCATTTAGAACGGCAGACCAACTGCGAAATGGAAGGCGAAATCGCGGTCTAGTTTCGGGTGGATAATCGCCCAATGCTCTTCCTTCGTTCCGTAGGCTGGATTGATCGCCTTCATACCCATATCCAAACGGAGGATGAAGTAATCGAAATTCAACCTGAGACCTAAGCCATAAGCTACAGCTATCTGTTTGTAGAATTCATCTATCTTGAACTGGCCACCAGGCTGATCCTGATAATTGCGAAGTGTCCAGATATTACCGGCATCGATAAACGCTGCACCCTCAAACTTCCAGAAGAGCGAAGTGCGGTATTCTGCATTCAAGTCGAGCTTCACATCACCCGTCTGGTTGATGAAATCTATTCTGCCGTCAGTTCCCTTAAACTTGCCCGGACCTAATTCTCTTACGCCCCAACCTCTTACCGAGTTGGCACCACCCGAGAAATAACGCTTTTCGAAAGGCAACACCGTACTGTTGCCGTAAGGATAAGCCACACCGATACCCGCATGCAGCGCCAGAGCATTACGCTTATCAAACTGCATCAGATGGGTATAATCTACATCAAACTTGGCATACTGGGCATAAGCTATATTAAATAATGTACGCTGCCCCTGGCTGTTCACCTTGAAACCAAAAGCCTTGGAAACACCGCTCAGCAGATTGCCCGAACTCTCTACATTCACTCGCACAGCATCTACCCCATCGCTATAACTCAAACCGAAACCCATCTTCATGATAAACAGGTCTTCGTAATTGTAGCGGAGGATGGCATTTCTGTTTTCTGCATTATCGAGATAGTCTCTCTTGAATGTCTCGGATATCCATGGCATATACACATAGTTGAGATCGAGCAGGTCGAAACGCCAGGCCAGATGATGACGCGGTTCTGTCCAGCGATAACGCCAGGCAGTAGAGAATACGCGGCGATGAAACTCCGGACGGTTCTGAAGATTCCAACTTGCCGACAACTCGCTGTTTGCCGTCTGTCTTCTTCTGAAATTTCTTGAAAGGAAAGGCGCCACGAAACGAGGGAAAACCAGTTTGCCTTCAACCGAATATTCAGTATAGTTCTGATCCTGATACCCCTCCAGACCGGTAATAGCCTCGTAGGCTCCACGAAGTTCTATGCTCAGCTGCTCACTACCTCTGAAGAGATTTCGGTTGGTATAAGTGAGCGAAGCAGCAGCTCCCAAGTCGCCCGCCGTATTGGTTCCTTCCGGCTGGAAGGCGATGGTAGAGGGCTTGTTGGTACTGATTTGGATATTGCAATCCATCTGCCGGCTGATGCTGTCCCTCTCCATTCCGTTCTCCGTAACCTGGTTGCTGTCAGGAACTTCAGAGAAACTGATGTTGGTATACTTCACCGCCTGCAAACGGGCGAAGTTGTTATAGGTGCGCTGCAAGGCGGCGGCACTGTAGGGACGGCCTTCTCTGAGGGCAGTGGCATTGAGCAAAACCTGATGGCGCAGATGGATTCGGTCGCTGTCATTACTCAGATAGTTGATGTTTCTGATTTCATATCGGGGATGATCAACCTCAGGAGCATTACTGTTTGCCTTATACTTCATCAGGTGGAGTGTCAGGGCGATATCCTTCTGTCCCGCAATCGTATCGGCAGAAAACTGGATAAAATCTTTATGAAAGCGGAAATAGCCATCATTGGTCAGAAGGCTGGAGATGCGCCTGCGCTCATTATCCAATGTTTCTACCGTAAATCTCATACCCGGCTTAATCTGCTGATTATCGGGGTTATCGAGATGCAGAAGTTGCTGGATATGTTCATCTTCCACCTCATATTTCACCTTACCTATCACAAAAGGTTCTCCGGGATGCAACAGATAGGTAGCATCCAGTTTCTTTCCTTTCTTGGTGGTATAGAGCGACACCCCAGCATGCATGAAGCCCTGGTTCTGCATGGCGGTAAGCAGATCCTGACAGGAGAGCCTCGCCTGCAAAGTATCGTAGATGACAGGCTTCTTGCTGAAAGGATTCTTGAAGAGCGAGAAGAGTTTCGGTTTCTCTTTCTGGCGCACATACTGCTTGAGCGCCCCGGCATTATACCCTGCCGAGTCGCTCTTCACTTCCACCTTATTTAATATATACTCCCCTTCCGGCACCATTTTGCTTGAAGAACAAGATGCAATGAGCAGCGGCAAGGCAAGTAATGAAATCGTTTCTTTTTTCAAAATATCTATCGTTTTTGATATGCAAAGATAATGCAAAACAAATTAAATACAAAATATTTAGCACTTTTTATTTTGAAATGTCTATATTTTATGTTACCTTTGCACACATATAGACAAAAAATAAATGATTAGCAAGAATAAAATAAAGTACATACGTTCGCTCGAACTGAAGAAGAACAGAAATAAAGAAGGAAAGTTCGTGGCAGAAGGTTTCAAGGTGGTAGACGATTTGCTCGCTCTGCAACCTGCCGACCTGATTGTGGCTACCGGTGAATGGCTCCGGGGCAAACACTTCGGGGCTGAAACCGAAGTGATAGAGGTTACTGATGAAGAACTGAAGAAGGTAAGTTTCCTGCAGCATCCGCAACAGGTGCTTGCCGTATTCAAACAGGCAACATCAGGAGATTACTCTATTAATACCAGCGAACTGAGTCTGGCGCTCGACGGCGTTCAGGACCCGGGCAACCTGGGCACCATCATCCGCATCGCCGACTGGTTTGGCATCACCCATATCTACTGCAGTCAGGATACTGCCGACGTATACAATCCAAAGGTGGTGCAGGCTACGATGGGCAGCATAGCAAGAGTGAAGGTAGAATATGGCGACCTGCTGGGACTGGTAGAATCACTTCCAGCCGATGTTCCCGTTTACGGAACCCTGCTCGATGGCGACAACATCTATCAGCAAAAGCTCGAAAACCATGGACTTATCGTGATGGGAAACGAAGGAAAAGGCATCTCGCCTGCTCTGGCAAAGAAGGTGAATCACAAGCTGCTCATCCCTAACTTTCCGGAAGGTAGAGCTACCGCCGACAGTCTGAATGTGGCTATCGCTACCGCCATTACCTGCTCTGAATTCAGAAGAAACTTTTAAAGGTAAAAGGGTAAAAAGGTCAAAAAATACAAAAGCGATAATTAGAAATTAAAACAAGATAGTTATGGAAGTAAATGAATTATTTAAGCATCGCAGCATAACTGCCTGCATGAGAGCATCATACGATACCATAACAAGTGACTTCAGATCACTCGTAAAACAGACATGGACTACCCATGTTCCATTTGCAGTATTGCTGGCTATCGTACTCTATTTCCTCCTCCCCAACAAACCGCTTCACGATTGGGGAGCCGTGAATCCGATGGCTTCGTTCATTCTGCAAACCATCATTTACGGAGCCACTATCGTGATGGCTATCGTATCATTCTGGCATCTCCTGCCAAGAAAGCAACTGTGTCCTAAGGGCGAAAAGCGCAAGATAGGAAAATCCCTCCTCCGCATTCTCCGCCACTTCGGAGGTTTCTTTCTGACCAGTTTTCTCGGCATGATTATCGTAGGCATCGCTACCTTTATCGCAGCCCTGCCTTCCATCATCCTCATCATCGCACAGTTCTATTCACAGCTCGGTGCACTTGATGGCGACCCGCTCGGTGTGCCGGGTTATTTCACCCCACTCCTCTTCCTGGTGTTCACCATCACCTTCCTGCTCATCATCTACGCCTTGAGCTGGCTTGGCATTTCACTTGCCTATCAATTCGGCTCTTACAAGGTGCAAGACGAAGAGAAACAGAGAATGAAGGAAAGCCAGAAAATAGCAACTACAGAGATAGAAAAATATTAATCGTATTAACATAATATATAAGAGAAATGAAACAGACAAGATTACTCTTCATCGACCGCGATGGAACTCTGATTCAGGAACCAGAGGACGAACAGATTGACAGCTTCGAGAAACTGGTATTCACCAAGGGCGTGTTCCGCAACCTCGCCTTCATTGCCCAGCACACCGACTACGAACTGGTGATGGTGAGCAACCAGGACGGACTGGGCACCGACTCTTTCCCGGAGAACACCTTCTGGCCAGTACACAACTTCATCATCCAGACCCTGGAGAGCGAGGGCATCCACTTTGCCAAGCAGTACATCGACCGCCACTTCCCTGAGGACAACTCGCCGATGCGCAAGCCAGGAACAGGCATGCTGACCGAATACATCGATAACCCTGCCTACGATATGGGAAACAGTTATGTAATCGGTGACCGTGAAACCGATGCCCAGCTTGCAGAAAACCTGGGTTGCAAGAGTCTGATTCTCGGAAAAGACGGCATGGACTGGGATAAGATTGCCGAGATTCTCTTTGCCGGCGACCGCATCGCAGAGGTGAAGCGCACCACCAAGGAAACGGATATCTACATCAAGGTAAATCTCGATGGTTCAGGTAAATGCGACATTTCTACCGGTCTCGGTTTCTTCGACCACATGCTGGAGCAGATAGGCAAGCATGGCATGATGGACCTCACCATCCACACCAAGGGCGACCTCTATGTGGATGAGCATCATACCATTGAGGATACGGGTATTGCACTGGGCGAATGCCTGCTGCAGGCTTTAGGTGATAAGCGCGGAATAGAAAGATACGGCTACAGTCTGCCAATGGATGATTGTCTCTGTCAGGTAGCATTGGATTTCGGTGGTCGTCCATGGCTGATTTGGGATGCCGAGTTCCACAGAGAGAAGGTGGGCGAAATGCCAACCGAGATGTTCAAGCATTTCTTCAAGAGTCTGAGTGATGCGGCAAAGATGAACCTCAACATCAAGGCTGAGGGCGAGAACGAGCATCATAAGATAGAAGGCATCTTCAAGGCACTTGCCCGCTCGCTGAAAATGGCGGTAAAGAGAGACATCTACCACTTCGAGCTTCCTAGCTCTAAGGGAATGCTGTAAAGAGTTTATAATTAAGAGTTTATAGTTTATAGATGACTGTTGCTATAAACTATAAACTCTTAACTATAAACTATTATTAGAACTTTGTCATGAACTCCACAACAATCTTATCTTTTTCTGAAACTTTAGCTATACCACCTTTACGATAGAAATATTTCTCGTAGTTGATACGGATATCAGAGATGAATGGCTTGGCAAGGCTCAGGGTTACACCGCCAGTAACACGATGGCGCTTATAATCATTGATCTTCAATGCACCCAGTTCTGTATCAGAACCGCCATATCTTGTACCATCACTGTGGTCGCTCATGAAATCATATCTTGCCAAAGGAGAAACCTTCCTGATGAGGCTCTTAGGATTAGCCACCGGAATATCATAGCATACGAAACCATCGAATGCATGAATATCGTGGAAAGCATCCTTGCTGTAATGCTTGTAAAGATACTCAGCCTCAGCAATGAAACCGCCCTTGTGGAAGGTGATACCGCCATCATACATCGTTACCGTAACATCAGATGGCTTGATCTTTTGGGTACTCAACACCAAGTTGACATTCGGGAAGAGGAACTGAACCTTGGCTGAATAGTTAACGCCCTTGGTCCAGTAATCCTTCTGGTTGGTCAAACCCGAACCGTTGAAGATACCGGCATTCACCACGATTGGGAAACCTACATTCCAGGTGTATCCGATTTCTGCACCCACGTCGCGCACGTTGCCCACCTGCTTGGCAATGAACGAGCGGTTGGCAAAGTACTGCTGATGAGGAGAACGGTGAGCATCAATAGTGAATGGCACACGCTCCTGACCAATGGTAAGCTGCAGTGTCTTCCAAGGCTTGATGCGTGTATAGGCATCGAGCATCTTGATCTTACCCTCATCACAGAGATCAATCTCAGCCTTATAACTAACCTCCTTTGTTACATTTCCTGCTACATTGATACGGGCCGTACGCACCTCAAATCGTCCCTCCCCTTCTTCGGTTTGGTATTCATACTTAGAACGGATGGTTCCACCTATCTTCATTGTCTTGACGAATTCAGGCACATTGTTTCCAAGAGAACTCTTTTCTGAGTTTTGGGCATTCATTCCCATCGACACCATAGCGAGCGCCATCAACAGATACGTTTTCTTCTTCATTTTTACCTTATTATATATAGCATAATTGATTGTTACCAACAAGAAAGCAATCCCGTTATGAATTGAAATCCTACAAGATGCCTTTCTATTTCTTTTCGGCTGCAAAGATAAGGAGAAAATGTTTCTTTCACAAAACATAAGTGTTACAAATGTGTTACATTGTCTGTTTACAAAGCGTGTAATATGATTGTAACGCCCGTAATATCGATGTAACATCATCGTCATAAACATGTAACCATCTTTTCGCTCTAGTTTAAAAATATCGCCGTACCTTTGCAACCGAAAAGAAATACAATTAACATATATGATTATATGAAGGAAAATAAAAAAGCGATTTTGGAGATTCTCAAGAAGAAGTCCAAGAAAGACGGTAAGTTTGAAAACTTGGTTCTCAACCTCGCCTTACAGAAGATTGACAGCGATAATTTTGAGTTTGACGGCGGGGCAGTCTATACCGCCGACAAGAAGCGCTTGGTTTACTACATGAACCATGATGCCAGTTTTACGATTCCCGAGGGAGTAGAGATTATCGGAGAGATGGCTTTCCGTGGCAAGAAACAATTGGCTCATGTCATCATCCCTAGTACGGTGAAGGAGATTGAACATGATGCATTCTATGATTGTGATGAATTGGATAACATTTATATACCAGCCAGCGTGAAAGCTATCAAAGCATACGCTTTCGCTGAATGCGACAAACTGAAGAAGATTACTTTCGCAGGAACTCCAGAAAAGTTGAGCCGTCATACTTTCGATGACTGCGACCAGTTGCACGACATCATCGTTCCAGCAGGCAGCAGCAAGTTCTTCCGTAAAGAGCTTCATTTTATCGACGGAGATACAGATTTCCTCGTTCTGGAAGTACCAGGCAAAGACTCTAAAGAACCTTCTAAGAACAAGAAGGACGAGAAAGTTTCTGAAAAGAAAGCTAACGCAGAGAAGAAAGAAAAGACTTCTGAAAAGAAAGCTGACTTAGAGAAGAAGGAAGCTGCTCCAGAAAAGAAAGTTGAAAAAAAGAATAAGAAAGAGTCTACAAAAATAAAATAACCCACAAACTTTCGAATGTGGTTCAAGAACGGACTGCAAGCCCAAAAGCCCCTAGCCCAGGGCGTATGGAAAGACATTAGAAAGTTAAATAACTCTATAATTAGCAAACGACTATGACCAAAGAAGAATTACTCAAAAAGGCATACGTAGAACGCGATATCAGTTGGATGTACTTCAACCATCGCATTCTCCAGGAAGCAGAGAAAGAGTACGTCCCATTGTTGGAGCGTCTCTCTTTTCTCGGTATTTATTCCAATAACCTTGACGAGTTCTTCCGTGTCCGCGTGGCATCACTCAACCGCATGCTCAACCAGAAGCTCGACAAGGATACCGAACAGCAGATTAAGAAATCACTTAAAACAATTAATAAACTCAATGAATCTTATTCGAAAGAATACACTGAGGCGGTGGATACGGTTTTCCGAGAGCTTGAAGTACACAAGGTTCGCCTGCTCAACGAAGACCAGCTCAACGACGAGCAGAAGGAATTCCTTACGCAGTTCTTCTACGACAAGCTCAATGGTTCTATCAACCCTATCTGGCTCAACGAGATAGACGACCTCTCCACACTGGAGGACAACCGCATTTACCTTGCCGTAGAAAAGGCTGAGGATGACAAGAAGAAGAAGAAATATGCCGTAGTAAAGGTACCAGATAGAGTTTACGGACGCTGGGTAAAGGTGCCGGCAAACGAGGGTTTTGACAACATCATGTATCTGGACGATGTCATCAGATACTGTCTACCTCTGGTATTCCTCGGTTTCAAGGAGAGCACCTACCGTGCTTTCAGTTTCAAGTTTACCAAGGATGCCGAAATGGAGATGGACAATGATGCCGACTTCGGAACCATGGAGAAGATTGCACTGGGTGTAAACAGCCGTAAGAAGGGTGAAGCCGTGCGCGTAATCTACGATCAGGAGATGCCGAAGGAACTCCAAAAGAAACTCCGTGAGCGATTGAACACCAAGGAGTTGGATGCTTCACTAGCTGGCGGTAGATACCAGAACCACAAGGATCTGATGTCGTTCCCTGATTGCGGCCACAAGGAACTGAAGTACGAAAAATGGGCTCCTATCATGAAGCCTGAGTTCCTTTCCAACGAGAGCATCCTCGACCAGATTCGTGAGAAAGACCGTTTTATCCATGTACCCTACCATAGCTTCAACGGCTACATCCGTGTGCTCCGTGAGGCAGCTATCAAACCCGAGGTGAAGGCAATCAAGACCACCCTCTATCGCCTGGCAAAGGATTCAAAGGTAGTGAAGGCACTCATTACCGCTGCCCGCAACGGCAAGAAGGTAACAGCCGTAGTAGAACTTCTGGCACGTTTCGACGAGGAGAGCAACATCAAATGGAGCAAGCGCATGCAGGAAGAGGGCGTGAACGTAATCTTCGGTGTAGAAGGACTGAAGATTCACTCCAAGCTGCTCTATATCGAATCAAAGAAGGGCAACATCGCCTGTGTGGGAACCGGAAACTTCCACGAGGGCAATGCCAAGATCTATACCGACTATCTGATGATGACAGCCCGTACTAAGCTGGTAAACGAGGTGGCTAAGGTATTCGATTTCATCGACCGTCCATTCTCACCATTCCGCTTCAACGAGCTTCTCGTCTCTCCAAACTCCATGAAGAGCCGCATCCTGCGCATGCTTGATACAGAAATCAAGAATGCCAACGAGGGCAAGGAGGCTTGGGTGAAGATGAAGATCAACCACATCACCGATACCGACATGGTAACCAAGCTCTATCAGGCTTCAAAGGCTGGCGTGAAGATAGACATCGTGATCCGCGGCAACTGTTCGCTGGTGCCAGGCATCGCCAAGCTCAGCGACAACATCCGCTGCGTGGGCATCATCGACCGCTATCTGGAGCACAGCCGTATCCTCATCTTTGCCAACGGAGGCAAGCCAAGATACTTCATCGGTTCTGCCGACTGGATGCCAAGAAACCTCATCAACCGCATCGAGGTACTCACCCCGGTATATGACGAGGATATGCAGGCAGACCTGCTCCGCACCATCTCCTATGGTATGAGAGATACGATGAACGGCAGAGTGGTAGATGGCAAGGGCGGCAAGGAGTTTGTGGAAGGCGAACCATTCCGCAGTCAGGAAGAACTTTATAAGGCATATAAATAATAAAGCATATAAATAATGATGAATTTAGCATCCATTGATATCGGCTCAAACGGAGCCCGACTCCTCATCAAGCGCTTCGATCCCGAGGCAATCCGAGAGGAAGACCGCATCAAAAAACTCATGTTCATCCGCATCCCATTGCGATTGGGTAAGGATGTATTCACCCTGGGAAAGGTTTCCAAGGAGCGTGAGAAGATGATGCTCCACATGATGAAGGGCTTCAAGCAATTCATGAAACTCAATGACGTAGAGGCATTTCGCGCCTGTGCCACTTCAGCCATGCGCGATGCCGAGAACGGCAAGAAGGTGCTCAAGAAGATAGAGAAGCAAACCGGCATCAAACTCGAAATCATCAAGGGGCAGGAGGAGGCACAGCTCCTCTACAACAACCTGGTAGAGAAAACAGACTCCAACGAGGGCAGCTTTGCCTACATTGATGTGGGCGGTGGTTCCACGGAGGTGAGTATCATCCATGACGGTGTGCTCGCCGAAAGCTATTCCTACAACATGGGTACTCTGAGAATGCTGAGCGGCAAGGTGACTGCCGAAACCGAAAAGCTCTTCAAGGAGAACCTGACGAGATATGCCGAGCAATACGGCGACATCAGGATCATCGGTTCGGGTGGCAACATCAACAAGTTGAACAAGCTGGCACGCCACAGCAAGCAGGACTCCAAAAACCTGACGCTTGCCGAACTGAAGCGTCTCTATTCGATGATGCAGCCCCTGAGCATCGAGGAGCGAGAGATTTCTTTCTCCCTGAAGGAAGACCGTGCCGATGTCATCATTCCTGCCGCTGAGATCTTCCTCAAGGCATGCGAATACCTGAAGTGTGAAAACATCATGGTGCCCAACATCTCGCTCGCCGACTCCATCGTGGATGGACTCTATGAGAAGATGATGGCAAAAACAGAGGAATAAACCACTTCATCCACAAATAAAAAAGATCCGAGACAGACTGGCTAGAAATAGCCGCTGTTTCGGATTAACTTTTTTATAATTCGGATAAAAGAGGTATTTGCTATACTTCAGATAAGAGAGTAAGTACGTATCCCTTTTTCTTCAGCGACTCAATCTTAACGGTCGCATCATGCTGAAGAGCATGGCGGAGATACGTCATCTGCACATTCACAGCCAGGGAGTTGGCATAGCTCACGGTACCCCACACCGCCTCCTGTATCATCTCCTTGCTTACTACATTGCCGATATTCTTCGCCAGCAGACGGAGGATGTCGGCTTGTCGGCTGGTGATGAGCACACGAGAGGAACGGGTACGAAGCTCATTGTTGTTATAGCAGAAGGTGGTTTCTCCGAAACGATACACCTCCTCTTCTATCGTCTCACTCTCATTCATGGAGAACCGCTCCTCTATTCTTGCCAGCAACTCTTCCGGATAGAAGGGCTTGGCAAGATAATCGTTTGCCTTCAGGGAGAAACCTTTCAGTCGATCGTTCTTCTCCGTACGGTCGGTGAGAAAGAAGATAAGTACCTTCGGGTCGATGGTTCTGATGCGTTCTGCCACCTCATAGCCATCCATCTCCGGCATATTGATGTCGAGCAATATCAGGTCGGGCTTCACCTCCGGGAACTGCTCCCATGCCTTCTTGCCATTGCCGGCATAAGTCACATCGTAGCCATGCTGCTGCAGGAAACTCTTCAGCAACATAGAATACTTCAAGTCATCGTCTGCAAATAATATCTTGATCATTTTTTCTGTTCTTTATAGCGTTAAACCGGATGCATCAGGAGTGCTGCGGGATGACAATCGAAATCCTGGTTCCCTTGCCCACTTCGCTCTGCATCATTTTCCTGCCCCCATGGGCCTTCACAATCATATCCACAAAACTCAAACCCAAGCCGATGCCCGGCTGCATCATATCCGGGTAAGCATTGCTGCGATAGAACTTCGTCCAGACTCTCTGCTGCTCATCGGGCGAAATTCCGATACCATTATCTGATACAGAAATCATGACTTCCCCCTTCCCGGTATCCTGGCAGGCAACACGGATATTGACGATGTCGCCGGAATACTTCACCGAGTTCTCCATCAGATTACTGACCACATTCAGAAGCTGGTCTCTATCTCCCATCATCCGGTCGGAAGTGCGCTGGTAATCGAGCGAAACATTCACCTCCTTCTGCCTGTTCTTTCGATAAACTGCCACCAGATTCTGCAAGGCGGCATGGATATCGAAAGAAGTTATCTGGAGTGGGATATGTTCCTCTGCCCTGATTACTTCACGGAGTTTGGCGAGATAGGCAGTCAGGTTATCGCTCTCCTCTCTTACGGTCTCCATGATGAGGGCATTCTCATCCTTCTCATCTGTCTTTTGAGCAGAGAATACAGATACACACATCTTCAGTGTCTGCACGGGGCGCTTCAGCTCGTGAATCATCGTATGCACGAAGTCGCTTCGCATCTTATCCACCTTCTTCTGCAGGAGCATCACCTTGATGAGATAAGCTATGCTCAGGAGAAGCATGATGGTAACCAGGAGACTTCCTATCATCTGGCACATCATTCCCTTCAGAATGGGCAGCATCGGCACCTGCATCCTCATCTGCATCGACTGATACTGGATAGGATTGAAAGGTACTTCTACCAGCATTTCGTGATGAAACAAGGTAGGAGGCTCTACGATTCTTGTCTGCCACAGACGATGCTTTCCCGTCTTCATCTCTGCCCCGATAAAATCATTGCCCAGTTTCCTACTGACGAAACGATCAAAATGCACCTTGTCAAAACGGGTAAGCTGGTAAGTGATGTAAGTATTCAGGCAATCAAAAGAATTGTTGGAATCCGTCTCACGCAAATCGAAAGTATCTCTCTTCTCCATCACGTTACCGAATCCCGGCTTGCGACACACCACTCCACCAATGATTGTATCCGTATCCAGCGGAGAGCAAACCGTAGTACAGGGACCCTTGAAGTCTGAAAAATATGCCGAGACGACATAACCGATATGTGATTTTTCTTTTACCGCCGCTCCGATATTTGTCAGATAGGCAATAATCGCCTGTTCCGCCTTTTCGGCGTTTTTCTTCCCCATCTCTCCCATCGAATAGGTCACGCTATTGTAGAGCCAATAGGTCTGCAAGCCTATCAGCAGGAAAGAGGAAAGGATGGCGAGCAGCCAGACTTGTTTGATTCTTCTATTCATATCATTTTTTCTTTTTTCGATGCAAAGGTACGAAGATTTCACTATATATAATAAGGTGAAGCAAGATTATTTTGCCAGCGTAATGTTTCAGTAATGATTATTTGCGATTTTGAGCCCGAAAAGCTGTTCCTTTGCAAACGAAAACAAAAACAAGGAAGAAAATGAAGAAAGAAACAGTTTTATGCGCGATGCTAGCCACCGCCACCTGTGCAACTGCACAAAATGCGAAATTCCCAGCATCCGGAGTTTCCACTGACTCGGTACAGACTGAAAAAGATTCAATCAAAGCTGATAAGGAGGCCGAGATTCAAGCCGTAACCGTAACAGGTCATCGCCCGATGTACAAGATGAGAAACGATGCCCTGGTTACCCGTGTCCGCAATACTCCTTTGGCAAAGGAGCCAACGCTGGAAGATGTATTGAAGCACATACCCGGCATGAAACAAGCCTCCGATGGAACTCTGGAAGTAAACGGACTGGGAGCACCCACCATCTATCTCAACGACAAAAAGGCTACCTCTGCCGAACTCTCTCATCTCGATGTGAAGCTGATAGATGAAATAGAACTCATTACCACTCCTGGTGCAAAATATGATGCAACGACGGGAGCCGTACTGAGAATCCTGACGAGAAGAACAGACGAGGGTATATTCGGCAAGATGCAGGTGTATGATAAATTGAGCGAGGTGAACACCAACCACGAGGAATTGACCCTGGGTTGGGTAACGAAGAAGATTTCGCTCACAGGATTTTACGGCTACACAGACAACCGATACAATGTGCATCAGCCACAGGAAGCGCTCGTAAGAGCCAATGATGGCGAATATCTCTTCGGAACCGACCGCCATGGCAAGAACAAGGCAAATTATAACGCTACAGAACTCAACTTCGACTGGTTGCTCAGCAAGCAACACGAAGTGGGAATACAATGGGAAGGGCTTTGGCTGAATGGCGGTAGAAGCGAGAAACAGCAGCAGTACTATCGCTATCCTAACCCAGCAGGAGAAGATACAAATAGAGAGATGAAGCTTTCTGATGCGGATGGCGAGATGAAGTATTTTGATGCGGAGAGCCAGCAATGGGGACACCAGCGCAGTCACCACTTCAACCTCTTCCATCTGGCTAAATGGTCGAAGCATTTCTCATCACAGATTTATCTGGACTATGCAAGGAACAAGGATTCTGACAGCCAGCCTATCACGGAGAAAGAAGGTAGCGAGATGCAGGAAACCCTCAACCGCTCTAATTCCAACTACGATATCTATAGTGGAAGAATCGAAGTCAAGCAACTCATCTCTGATAAACATTCCATCAACTATGGTGGCGAATGGAGCCTGATGGAAGGCAAGGGAAAAACCGAAAGTTCTGCCGATATGCTTGGAACTACGGAATACAAAAACCACGATACCAAGACGGCTGCTTACCTGCAATATCAGGGTGAAGCTGGCAGATGGAGCTGGTGGGCAGGCATCCGATACGAGCATCTCACATCCCGATACACCAATCTGTCGGAGATATCTCCCGACAATATGGAGCGCCATTACGACCAGTGGTTTCCATCGTTCGGTATCACTCTCAACGAACCATCGTGGCATCACTCGCTCAGCTTCCGAACTACCACCGCCCGACCTTCTTTCAGTCAGCTAAGCGGGAACATCTACTATACCTCGCGCTTTCAGTATCAGATCAGTAATCCGAAGCTGCAGCCTGTCAACACCTATCGTCTGACCTACTCGGTACAGTGGAAAGATTTCATGGGAATGTTGAGATACACCCGTACCGACCACTCCATCATGTATGTGCATGAAGTGCCGGAAGACAAGCCCGTAAGATACGTGAGTACATTCATGAACTTCAACAAGATTCAGAAATACATGGCATATCTCAACTGGGGACACGTCTTCGGCTGCTGGCGCCCAAATGTAAATGCAAGCATCACCTACCAGCGCTTCTCCGTAAATGATCATGGAGAGCTAATCAGTTACAACGGAGCAACTTGGAATGCATCGTTTGACAATTACTTCACGCTACCAAACGACTATCAGCTGTCGCTCTCCTACAGTTTTGACAACGGAGGACAAGTGGGCAAAACGAAGTTCAGCCCCACTCAGAACTGGAGTCTTGGTGCCAACAAATCGTGGATGGACGGCAGATTACAGGTTGCCTTCAGTGCCAACGACCTCTTCCATCAGCAGCTCTTCAAGGAGAGAATCCACGAGCATGCCGTTGACTTCTCCCAGACTGAGGATTACAAGCTATGGAGCTACAAGTTGACCGTAACCTGGAAATTCAACAAGCGCAAGGGAAGATACAACGGCATGAACAGTGCGGAAGATGAATTGAACCGACTATAGCCGGACAAGACTCTCTTATCTTAATGATCTTTATAATTTCAAGTATCCGGGTTATCCCACACCCAGCAGTTCTACTTCGAATATCAGGGTAGAACCGCCTGGGATGCCCGGCTGTGAGAACTTGCCGTAGCCCATCTCGGCTGGGATGTAAAGTTCCCACTGGTCGCCCACGTGCATCTGCTGCATGGCAACAATCCAGCCATCAATCAGGTCGCTCAATCGCATGGCGAACGGCGTACCGCCACGGCTGGAATCAAACTTCTTGCCGTTGATGGTCCAACCGGTATAATGAGCCGTCACAATGCTGCGTCGGCTAGGCTGTGCTCCCTTCGGGTCGCCCTGCTTCAACACCTTATAATATATACCACGAGGCAGCGCCATAACGCCCTCCTCCTTTGCCTTTTCCTCCAGCCAACGCTTGTTGGCCTCAACATATTCTCTTTTTGCCATAAAACTATTTGATACTTGATATACTATGATTTTTGCGCAAAGTTACAAAAATCTATCGTATCTGCAAAAGAAAAAGGGGAACTTTTCGTCTTTTATCAAAGAAAAGCAGTACCTTTGCACCCTAATCATCAAAAAATACGATATGCCACAATCACTACATATTGCAATTATTGGTGGGGGTGCCGCAGGATTCTTTGCGGCGATAGAGGCCAAGCGCAACTTCCCTCACGCCGACATTACTATATTCGAGAAGAACCAGAAGGTTCTCGCCAAGGTGGAAATCACAGGAGGTGGAAGATGTAATCTTACCAATTCCTTTGAGGAGATTTCCGACCTGAAACAGGCGTACCCCCGAGGACATAAACTGATGAAGCGACTCTTCAAGAGATTCGACTACCAGCATGCCTTCAACTGGTTTGAGGAGAACGGCGTGCCACTGGTTACGCAGGAAGACCAGTGCGTGTTTCCGCAATCACAGGATTCGCACAGCATCATCGACTGTCTGGTGAATACCGCCAAGCGACTGGGCGTGAAGATACAATGCAACCACCAGCTCATCGCCATCACCGAACTGGAGGATGAGCGCCTGCTCCTGGATTTCAAGGTTTCAAAAGAAAAGGGAAATCTATCGGGTGCATCTTCTGCCTCTCATCCCGTTTCCGAAATCAGGCAGATTGCCTTCCACCGGGTAGCCATCACCACGGGCGGTCATCCCAAGCTGGAAAGCTTCAAGCATCTCTCTGACCTGGGACATGTGATAGAGCAGCCTATCCCATCGCTCTTCACCTTCAACATCGCCGACAAGGCTTTCAAGAACCTGATGGGCACGGTGGTAGAACCTGTATATACCAGCATTCCGGGCACCAAGCTGAAGGCAGAGGGGCCGCTCCTCATCACCCATTGGGGCATGAGCGGTCCTGCCGTGCTGAAGCTCTCATCCCATGCAGCCCGCTATCTGCACGAGAACAATTATCAGATCAGGATTTCCGTAAACTGGGTACACGAGAGCAACCGCTCGCTGGTGGAAGAGAACATCCAGGGCATCATCATCGCCAACCCACAGAAGCAGCTGGCAAACATACGCCCCTATAATCTGCCATCCCGCCTCTGGCTCTTCCTGATTCAGAAGATGGGATATGCACCCGAGAAGAAATGGAGCGAAATGGGAAAGAAGGGCTGCAACCTGCTGATAGAAACCCTCACCAACGACCTCTATCAGGTGAACGGCAAGGGAGCCTTCAAGGAGGAGTTTGTTACCTGCGGCGGCATCAGCCTCAGCAACATCGACCTGCATACCCTGGAGAGCAAGGTGTGCCCTCACCTCTTCTTTGCCGGCGAAGTGCTCGACATCGATGCCATCACCGGCGGCTTCAACCTTCAGGCAGCCTGGACCACGGGATATGTGGTGGGACAACATATAGGAGAATAGCCTATTCTTCTTTAGAAACAAAATCTTTCACGATGCGGGTGTATTCCTCGTGATGGTCGCGATATGCCATAGCATGAACGGAACCTTTGGCGATGAAGATGGCTTTTCTGCCTTTCGTCTTTGCCTCATAAAGCGGATGAAGCATGGCGTATGGCACGAAGGCATCCTTGTCGCCATGGATAAAGAGCATCGGTTTGGTGCTCTTGCGTACCTGCTCTATCTGCTGCGCCTCGGCGAACGACCAGCCGTAGCGATGCTGGCAAAGGGCGGAAGTGGTATTCATCAGCGGGAAGGCAGGCAATCCAAACTGGTCTTTGAGCTGAGCGGAAAACTCATCCCATACGCTGGTATAGCCGCAGTCCTCCACAAAGCACTTCACGTAATCGGGAGTCTTCTCTCCCGATACTGCCATCGTGGTTGCCGCACCCATCGAAATACCGTGAATCACCTGCTGAGTATTCTTCACTCTTCGTTCTTCACTCTTCACTCCTCGTCCTTCACTCTTCACTTTAAAAATCTCATTGGCGATTTCCGACCATCTGATGACATCCCATCTATCCTTCCATCCCATCTGGATATGATCGCCCTCGCTCTCTCCGTGTCCATACAGATCTGGCAGGAGCACATTATACCCCATATCGTGATTATAGAGATAGGCGATGTGCAGCATTCCCTCGGAGCGTACCTGATAGCCATGCACCACCACGGCAGTCTTTTCCGTAGTCTTCGGTGCATAGAGATAGATGGCATGGGCCTTGTAGCCCGACGGCATCGTGACAAAGGTATCCCTCACGCAATGGTGCTGATACACGGAGTCCATCCAGCCAATCATCCAGGGGCACTCGTTCTTCATTCTGTTCTTCCAATGCTCAGCCGTCATTCTCTCCTCCTTCGGATAGTTGAGCGAATAATTGAGCATATAGTTGCTGGCACCATACAGTCCCAGCATCACAAGCACCACCAAGCCCAAAGCCGAAGCGATGCCTATCTTTCTCATCTTTTCCTGTTTCATCTTCATTCTTATTGCCATTAAATATATCTATTATTGAGTTTCCGCTGCAAAATTAAGGAAAAAGATGGAATTAGCAAAGAAACGGAGGAAAAAATCCTATTAAATTGAAGCATAGAGCGCTGCGACTGTCCTTTTATTTAGCACATTGAAGCCTTGTTCACTAATTTTATGTTAGTAGTCTTCCCTTGCGATATTGCTGGGGAGTAGAACCCGTCAATCTCTTGAAGTACTTGCAGAAGAAACTGACATTGGGGAAATTCAGCTCATCGGCTATCTCTGATGTCTGCTTGTCGCTATGGCGCAACAATACCTTGGCGGTGGAAATGACGGCACGGTCTATCCACTCCTTCGCACCCACACCACTGGTAGCCAGCACCACCGTACCCAAGTAGCGGCTGGTGATGCAGAGCTTCTCGGCATAGAAGGCAAGCTGATGCTCTTTGCTGCCATGGAGATTGACAAGGCGCAGGAAACGATTGAATATCTCATTGGAATGGGAAGGAGACGACACGGATGTGCGGTTATGAAAGAGTTGGTCATAATAATGAGTAACCGTGGTTATCAGGCTGTAGATGACCTCCTTACTGGTGCCGTCCTCTCCCATCAAGTCGTGCAAAAGACGAAGCATTCGGTCGAGAATGGTTCGCTCCTCAAAGGATACAATTCTTCGACCATCCTTCACCTGCCCATTGAAAAGTTCAGGCAGTCGGCCTCCATGCGCCATCAAGAAGAGGTCGGCAGGCAACCCCATTCCCTCAAACAGGAAATCATCGCTCACCTCCAAGGGCTCCACGATGGTGCCTGGCGTGACAAACACGATAGTACCTTCCTGTAAAGTATGCTCTTGCAGGTTGATGATGCCCCTCAACTGTCCACGCACAACCATTCCCATACGATAATCCTCTAACAAGAATGGCGAGGAAGCCATCCCTAAATGGCGAAACAAAAAACCATCTATACCAATAGCCACACCCATACCATTTTGATAACTCAGCAATTTCTTGTTTTGCTTCATATCTTCTGGCAATATGTTATAAATCTTATCCAAAGGAAGTCTTTGCAATTGTTTCATCGCTTCTATATATATAAATAATGTGTAACTTATACCATGAGATTCTCCTTTCGAAGAAATCCGATGCAAAGATAATCATTTTTCCCGATAAAATGCCTTTTTTCATATTATTCCTACAAAAAGAACATTCTTGTATTAAAATAGGTAGCTAAAGTTTGCGGAAATCACTGTAACTTTGCACCCAGAAACAAAAACAATGAGAAAATGAGAATGAAAAGAAAAAGTATTCTTGTAATGTTGGTCTCGCTGCCTCTTCTTGGCTTCGCCCAGTCATTGACCTTGGACGAATGCCAGAAGATGGCACACGACAACTATCCTGCCATCAAGCAGTATGGCATGGTGGAGACCTTGCGAGACTATAATGTGAGCAATGCCACCAAGGGATGGCTGCCACAAGTGAACGTGCAAGCCGGTGCATACGCCTTCACCGACATCATCAATGCCAACCAGCAGATGGAGCAGATGGGATTCGACATGAAGAACTATATGGCAAGTGGCATGGTAAGCGTGAAGCAAACTATCTATGATGGTGGACAGATAGCCGCTGGCAAGGAGGTGGCTAAGGCGCAAGCAGAGGTGCAGAAACGACAAATCGATGTTTCGATGCACGACGTCAACGAGCGAGTGGAGCAACTCTTCTTCGGTGTGCTGACCCTCGATGAGCAACTGCACCAAAACGGCATCTTGCAGAAAGACCTCGGTGTGAGTAGCACCACGGTGAAGAGCATGATCAAGAATGGACTCGCTAACCAGAGCGACCAGGATGCTATCAACGTGGAACTGATGAAAGCAGAGCAGCAAGCCGATGCCCTCTCAGCCTCTCGCAAGGCTTACCTGAAGATGCTCGGCGTGTTCATCGGCAAACCATTATCAGAAAACACAAAGGTGGAAAAACCTACCATGACGCTCCCTGCCGCCAAGGATTCTTGGGGATTGAATCGACCTGAGCTGTCCTTCTATGCCTCACAAAACCAACTCTTGGATACGAAGCGCAAGCAGCTCGACACCCGTCTCCGCCCTACCATCGGGTTCATGGGCATGGGATTGCTCCACACCCAGGTGTCTGACATGGTACATAACGGCATATTGCTCGGCGGCATCAATATCTCTTGGAACATCGGTGCACTCTACACCCGCAAGAACGACATCCACAAGATAGAGGTGCAGCGACACATGAACGACAACCAGAAGGAGACCTTCCTCTTCAACAACCGTCTGCAAAATGAGGATGCCGATGGCAATATCCAGTCTATCAAAAGGCAACTCACCAAGGATGCGCAAATCGTAACCCTCCGGGAGAACATCCGACAGACCAACGAGAAGAAAGTAAAGCTCGGCACAGAGACGGTGAATGAACTCATCCGCAGCATCAACGCCGTGAACATGGCGAAGCAGCAGCAATCGCTGCACGAATTGCAATTGTTGCAAGCCATCTATCACAGTAAATTAATTAATAATTAAGATTTTAAAGCAATGAAGAAAGTAACATTCTATATTACGGCAGTGGCAGCCATGCTTTGCACCGCTTGCTCTAACAACGATGCACAGTATGACGCATCGGGCGTATTCGAAACCACAGAAGTCATCGTGTCGGCCAAAGGCACTGGCGAACTTGTTTCCTTCCACGCAGAAGAAGGACAAGACGTGAGCATGGGACAGGAGCTTGGTAGCATCGATACCCTCCAGCTCTATCTCAAAAAGAAGCAACTCCTCTCCAACATCTCTGCCACAGAGAGCAAGCGACTGAACGAGAGCCGACAGGTAGCCTCCATCCAGCAGCAAATCTCCAACCTGCAACGTGAGCGTAAGCGTTTCAAAGAACTGGTAAAGGAGAACGCAGCCAACCAGAAGCAGGTGGATGACATCGACTACCAGATCATGGTGCTCCAGCGTCAGCTCGCCGCTACCTCTGAACAGATAGGCAGCAACAACAGCAGCTTGACAGGACAGAAAGGCAGCATCGCAGCACAGATAGCGCAGCTCGAAGACCAGATGCACAACTCCATCATCACCTCTCCTATCCAGGGCACCATCCTCACCAAGTACATGGAGCAAGGCGAGTTTGCCGCTCCAGGCAAGCCTCTCTTCAAGGTGGGCAACATCCACGACATGAAGCTGCGTGCCTACATCACCGCCGACCAACTCACTGGCCTAAAGATTGGTCAGAAAGTAAAAGTCTATGCCGACCAAGGCAAGGTTGACCGTAAGGAATACCAAGGCACCGTGACCTGGATTTCGAGCAAGGCAGAGTTCACCCCTAAGACCATACAGACCCGAGACGAAAGAGCCAACCTCGTCTATGCCGTGAAGATTGCGGTGAAGAACGATGGCTTGATCAAGGAAGGAATGTATGGAGATGTAAGATTTTAGTGAAGAACGAAGAGTGAAGAGTTAAGAATCCAATAGTATTATGGCAATAGTTTCTGTTAGAAATATCAAGAAGACCTACAACAAGGGAAAGGTCGTGGCTCTGCGAGACCTGAGCTTTGACGTGGAAGAAGGCGAGATTTATGGCATCATCGGACCAGATGGAGCAGGCAAAACCTCTCTCTTCCGCATCCTCACCACCCTCTTATTGGCAGATAGCGGCACGGCCTCGGTGGATGGGCTGGATGTGTTGGCTAACTACAAGGAGATTCGCAAGCGCATCGGTTACATGCCGGGCAAGTTCTCTCTCTACCAAGACCTCTCGATAGAAGAGAACCTGGAGTTCTTTGCCACTATCTTCGGCACCACCATTGAGGAAAATTACAACTTGGTGAAGGACATCTATCAGCAGATAGAGAAATTCAAGACGCGCAAGGCTGGCAAGCTGTCGGGCGGTATGAAGCAGAAGCTTGCCCTCAGTTGCGCCCTCATCCATGCACCAAGAGTCCTCTTCCTCGATGAGCCAACCACTGGCGTTGACCCTGTATCCAGAAAGGAGTTTTGGGAGATGCTGAAGAAGCTACAGAAGGAGCACGGCATCACCATCATTGTCTCCACCCCTTACATGGACGAGGCGATGCAGTGCGACCGTATCGCCCTGATACAAGATGGCGAGTTTCTCAAAATCGACTCACCTCAAGGCATCATCAATGCCTATAGTGAAAAGCTCTGGGCAGTGCGCAGCGATGAGATGCACCAGCTCTTGGGCGACCTTCGAGAATATCCAAGCACCAAGACCGCTTTTTCATTTGGAGAGACGTTCCACGTCACACTATCCGATGGAAACAAGGCTGATGCAGACAAGGCAAGCAACTACACGACCTCTTCGGACAATGCCACGACAAAATCCCTCGTCCAATATCTCTCTCAGCGAGGACATCACAACGTGAGCGTTGCTCCGATAGAGGCTTCCATCGAAGACTGTTTCATGGCTCTGATGAAATAAAGGCATGGATGAAATCATTCCTTATCTCATCAGGACATTTCAAATCGAAATAAAAAAATAGAGAAAAATGAATAATAATAACGACTATGCGATTGTAGCGGAAGGCTTGACCAAGCAGTTTGGCGACTTCATAGCCACCAACCACATCACCTTCCAGGTGCATCGTGGCGAGATATTCGGCTTCCTCGGAGCCAACGGTGCTGGCAAAACCACCGCCATGCGAATGCTCTGCGGATTGAGCCGTCCTACGGATGGACATGCCACCGTGGCTGGCTTCGATGTCTATCGGGAGGCGGAGATGGTGAAGAAGAACATCGGCTACATGAGCCAAAAGTTCTCCCTCTACGATGACCTCACGGTGTATGAGAACCTGCGCCTCTTCGGTGGCATCTACGGCATGAGCACCAAGGCAATCAAGGAGAAGACCCATCGCCTCTTGGCAGAATTGGGATTCGAAAAGGAGCGCAACACGATGGTGGGTTCACTGCCCTTGGGTTGGAAACAGAAGCTTGCCTTCTCGCTCAGCATCTTCCACGACCCCAAGATCGTGTTTCTGGATGAGCCAACTGGAGGCGTTGACCCTGTGACTCGCCGCCAGTTTTGGGAACTCATTTACCAGGCAGCCGACCGAGGCATCACTGTCTTCGTAACCACCCACTATATGGACGAGGCAGAGTATTGCGACCGAGTGAGCATTATGGTGGATGGCAAGATAGAGGCACTCGACACGCCAGCCGAACTGAAACGCAAATTTGGTGTCAGCACCATGTATGATGTATTCCTGCACTTGGCTCGCAAGGCCAAACGCAGTTAGCCTCATGGAGGAAAAGGTAATGTCTTAACTCCCTTTTACTCCTTAACTTCTTTAACTCCTCAAATCATGAAACAATTTATCGTATTCGTAAGAAAGGAATTCCGCCACATCTTCCGCGACAAGCGTACGATGCTGATTCTGCTGGTCATGCCTATCATCATGATCATCCTCTTCGGCTTCGCCATCACCACGGAGGTGAAAGATTCCCGTGTCGTCATCCTCGACCACAGCAAGGACGAGGTGACCACTCGCATACAAGAGCACATCCGCAACAACCGCTATTTCACCATCGTGGCAGACGTTCACAGCGAGAAAGAAATCCAGCAGATGTTCTTGGAGAACAATGCCGACCTCGCCGTCATCTTCAGCCACAACTTCTCTGATGAGATGCGACATTCGGGCAAGGCATCCATCCAGCTACTTGCCGATGGCAGCGAGCCAAACCAAGCCGCCGTGCGCACGGGTTACATGCAGCAGATTTTGGCAGGTTACTTGCAAGACTACATCCAGCAAGAGCGAAGCCACGCCCAGATGGCGCAAGCATCCACAAGTAGCTTCACCCCCTCCTTCCAAATCATCCCTGTCACAAAAATGCTCTACAATCCGCAGAGCCGAAGTGAGTACAACTTCGTGCCGGGTGTGATAGGTTTGATTCTGCTCCTGATTTGTGCCATGATGACGAGTATCGCCATCGTCAAGGAGAAGGAGATGGGAACGATGGAGATATTGCTTGCCTCTCCCTTGCCCCCTATCGTCATCGTGGTGGCAAAGTTGGTGCCTTACTTCGTCATCTCCTGTATGAACCTCGCCACCATCCTCTTGCTCTCGGTCTTCTTGCTCAATATCCCGATAGCAGGCAGCGTGATGGGCTTCATCGCCATCTCCTTATTATACATATTGGTGTCGCTGCTCTTAGGATTGTTTATCTCCAACTGTGTGAGCAGTCAGTTGGCAGCCATGTTGCTGTCCTTGTTGCTCATCGTACCAACGGTCTATCTCTCAGGCCTTGCCTTCCCTATCGAGAGCATGCCAGAAGCTTTGCAACACGCCTCAGCCATCATCCCTGCCCGATGGTACGTGGAAGTGGCGAGAAAGCTGATGATCCAGGGAGTGGAAATGAAATACGTGATGCACGAGACGGCAGTGCTCGCCCTCATGGCAGTGGTGCTCCTCGGTGTTTCGTGGAAGCTATTCAAAGTAAGATTATAAATTATGGTTATTCGATTTTTATTAGAAAAGGAATTCAAGCAGATGATGCGCAACATCATCCTTCCTATCGTTTTCATATTGCTCCCCATCGGTGTCATCAACATGGTGCCGAGAGCAGCTACCCAAGAGGTGAAAAACCTGAATATCAGCGTCATCGACAACGACCATTCCTCATGGTCCAGCCGACTGATACAAAAGCTTTCCGCCTCGCAGTATTTCCATCTTAGCGATGTCTCCTCCACCTATCCCAAGGCTTTGGAGAGCGTGGAGGCAGGCGATGCCGACTTCATCGTGGAGATAGAGCCACAATTCGAGCGAAACCTCATAAAGGAGGGAGTGAGCCAAGTGATGATTTCTGCCAATGCCGTGAATGGCGTGAAGGCAGGCTTGGGTTCCAGCTATCTCGCCCAAATCATCGCTGACTATTCCGCCCAACTGCGAGAAGAATCGGGATTAACGGCTTCCGCCGTGAGTATGGCTCATTATGATGTAGCGCCAAGATACCTCTACAACACCAACTTGGACTACAAGTTCTTCATGATACCAGGCTTGATGGCGATGCTCCTGATCTTGCTTGTAGGCTTCCTCCCAGCCCTCAACATCGTGGGCGAGAAAGAGAAGGGAACCATCGAGCAAATCAACGTAACCCCTGTGGGCAAGTTTGATTTCATCCTCTCCAAGCTAATACCTTACTGGGCAGTGGGCTTGTTGGTATTGGGTTACTCCATGGTGCTCGCTCGCCTCATCTACGGACAAGAGCCTGTGGGCAACATCTGGGTCATCTTCCTCTTTGCCACCCTCTTCATCCTCGTGGTGTCGAGCATGGGTTTGATAGTATCCAACTATTCCGATACCACCCAGCAGGCAGCCCTCGTAATGTTCTTCTTCTTGGTCATCTTCATTCTCCTGAGCGGTTTAATCACCCCAGTATCGAGTATGCCAGAATGGGCGAAGGCGTTCACTCGCATCAATCCACTGCGCTATTTCATCGAGGCGATGCGCACACTCTATCTCAAGGGCAGCAGCCTCTACGAGCTTCGCCACCACTTCTATGCTCTCTCTGGCTATGCCGTCGTGATGTGGGCATGGGCCATCAAGAGTTACCAGAAGAACAGTTAGCGTTATCTTACATAAACGATAAAGGAAATGGAATCCCAGGAGCCCGACTTTGGAGAGCTACACCCCGATTAGGGCAAGGACTTTGAGGGGGCGAACATCGGCTGCGCTCGGAAGAATGAAAAGGAACTTTTCTTCTTCACTCGCTTGCACGATGTTTCGGGAGTAACCCGAAAGGTTTTGAGTAACTCAAAACATACCTTGCTGTGTCTTTGTGGACACAAGCGAAGTACAAAATAAGACTTGGTTTCTTGCGGAGCATCAAGTCCAGTTTTTTTATCAAAATAACATGAATGCTATAAGCATTTACCGCCGATGCACAAAGTTGCCTTTCCGCATAGTTACCTATTTTGCATAGGTAACTGTGGCTCACGATTTGGTAACTGAACTACTTCAATATTCCTCACTCGCTTGCTTTATGCCGATTTGGCAACTTTGTGCAAATCTACTCATTCCCAACCGTTTATGTTACAACCTCTCTTATTCGCTTTCGGGTGCTTTAGAGCTTTATGTTAAAAATACTAACTCATAGAGTTAACATCCAAAAGTCATAGAGTTACGGGGAGAAAAGCACAGAGTTACGAGAAGAAAGCTATAGAGAGAAAAGCTAAAAAAGCCTGATTTTGACTCCAAAACCACAGAAAAAAATAACACGGACAAATTGAATTTGTCCGGCTCTTTTGTCCGACGGCTTATAATATTCTAAATATCAACTACTTAGAATCAACCGGACAATTTGTCCGGACAAATTCAATTTGTCCGTGTTTTAAAAATGAGCTATAATCTGCTCTTTTCTGCATTACCAGCACCCGTACCCTTATACTTGCTCTTGGTGGCATTGAAGTTATAAGTTACCGTCAGAGCAAAAGAACGAGAATTCATCTTGCACTTCTTGAACATAGACATACATGTAGCAAACGACTTCTGATTATCGTTCAGACCATGGAAGAGATCGTTTGCCTCTAACTGAATGCTAAGACTTTTCTTTAGGAACATCTTCTTGACAGAAAGATTCAAAGCACTGACACTACCCACTTCTGAGAAGCCAGAACTATGAGATGAAGATATGAAATAATCTACATTAGCCGACCAATCGTGACTCAAGGAAAACCAGTTGTTCAACCGAACAGAGAATTGAGGCTTGCGGAGATTACCATGATAACCATACTTCTCACCATTCACAAACTGTTGTTCAAAATCCAACTCCCACATTGGATGCCAGAAACCAAACACAGGAGTTGCCACTAAAGATAAGTCCATCACTTGTAAATAATCTATATTATAGGGCTTACTAAGCAGAATATCTGAGGTTGTATCATATAGCATTTCAAGAGTGGTGATGGCATGTTTGTTATAACCATAATTGGCAGAAAATCCTAACCAACCATACTGAACATCCCATTCTAAATTATATATATTGGTAGGAAGCAAGGAAGGATTGCCACCCTCGTAAATATAACGGTTGTCATATCTGGTAAAACCGGAAAGGACATCATAAGAAGGACGCTGAGTTTTCATCGATGCACTCCACTCCATCTGAAGTTTCCCCTTCTGATAACCAAGAGAGAATGTAGGGAACACATTATCGTATGTCCTACTCATCTCCCGTTCAGAGCAGTCATGACTTACATGCTCATATCTAGCTCCAGCCTGTAAGCCAATATGATTGCCTATAGCCAGATCGATATTGGCAAATGCAGCAAAGTTTTGCTCTTCTATCCTACTGTCAGAAGTGGCGATATACTCCTGTTCGTTCTGATAGAAATTATGAACATGACTATTGGTATATTCTGTTCCAACATTGAGATTTACTTTTTCAAAAAGAGGATAACCCAATTCCAACTTACCAGCCAACATGCGGCGTTTGTTTCTTGTTATACTGTTCACATCACGTGAGCCAAGTTCCTCACTCATTTCTACGGCATCTTGAAAAGTCTTATCAGAAGACCAAAGAGCGGTAGCGTTCAGATTCACACTCATCTTGCCCAGTTTTCCCTCATAGTAGGCATCCGCCTCATGAACAGGACCTTGAATCGTACTACTTTCATCGTCATCATACTTCACTTTGCCTGCATGCTTCCCATCTTCCTTCACCTCATAGTCTGACTGCAGATTGAAATATTCATAGGTATTATTATAGACACTATAGAAGACACCAAATGAATTGTTATCATCTATCTGGTAGTTCATTCCCCATTTTCCGTATGGATTATGGGAACGCAACGTTCCTGAATAGGGCATCGCCAAGTTTACCTGATGCTGATTACCCATAACAGTGGTCTCCGTAGTTTGAGAAAGATGACGATAGGTATCATTCCATGCCAAGAGCGAGAAGATATCCAAGCCACCCATGCGATAATTGAGATTTAAATTCTCTATCCAATTATTCTTTTCGGCAAAGGAATACTTGGAATAGAGACTGCCACTCAAACCCGTTCCCTGCTTCTTGATGGTATGTATACGAATGACAGAACCCACCTCGGCACTATATTGTGCACCAGGATTGGTAATGACATCCACACTTTTCACCTCCTTAGAAGAGAGATGCTGCAATTCCTTGGTATCGGTAACTTTTCTGCCATTGATATAAATCTCAGGAGTACCTTTTCCGAATACGCTACAACCTCCATCGGCGTTCACTCTTACACGAGGAATCTGTTTCAGTAAGTCGGAAACCATACCTACATCGCTCAACAACGTACCCTGAACCTGGGTCTGGAATCCACCATGGGTCAACTTGGTACGAGGGCGAACCGCCTTTACTATCACCTTCTGCAGGTTCATTGTTGCCTCCTTCAGAGTAATTGAACCTATCTTACCTGTATTATAAGTATCAACAGCGGTATGATAGCCCACGCAACTAACTCTTACTATCGCCTTTCTGGCTCCGCAGGGAATCACGAACTGACCGTTCTCATTCGTCACACCGCCATTAATCAATGAAGAGTCACGAACATTCAGCAGGGCTACATTGGCGAAATCTACAGGGCGTTTCTTATTGTCGATGATGCGGCCTATCATCTTGGTGGGAGTCTTCTGCGTGCACTCCACAAAGATGTTTTCGCCATCTATCGTCATCTTCATCGGATAGAAACCCATAATCTGGCGGATGGCATCCGGAGCGGTTCGCTTCACGATACTTGTGGTTACCGTGAAATCTTCCAACTCATCATACATAAAATTGATACGATAATCCTTGGTGCTCTTGGCAAGGATGGTGAGCGCTTCTGACATAGAAGTGTTGCGGAAGCTGCGGGTGATGCGTTGGGCATAGATGGTCTGAAGAGAAAGGCTCATCAAACCTGCCAGCAGCATGATATATCTTAATCTTTTCATCTTATTCCACGATTAAAGTTTGACCTTCATGACGAATATTCACTTTTTCGAAATGATTCAACAGTTCGATGATATCATCCAGACTCATGTTCTTCTCCAGTTGCAGAAAGAGACGGATATGGCGAGCCGACTCGTTCTGATAAGTTACCTGGAGATGGAAATGCCCGGCAATAGGAGTAAGGATATTCTGAAGTTCAGCGTTTTCGTAAACCAATGGGAGCTGGGCAAGACTTGCAGAATCTGTTTTTTCTTCTATGTTGGATTTCTGAGGAGCGGAAACCTGCTGGATAGAATCCTTTCGGGATGACACGAGTTCGGTTTTGTTCTTATCTGATGCCTGATGAGAACGGGTTACCAGATGAATAGCAGCAAAGGTGATGCCGGAGACGACAAGGACGGCTGCAACGGCAGCCACCTTTCTCATCGGGCTCCAGAGAGGAAACGACTTGGCGGTTTGCTGGGTTTCTGCATCCTGACTCATCTCTTCTTTCTGCTGCTTTTCTTCTTTCAGTTTCATCTCATCTTTCAGCTTCTCCCATTCTGCATCAATAGAAGGCATCTTTATTTCTTCCTTCGACTTGGCGAAATCCAGAGACTGCCGGGTCTCTATCAGCTGCTGATAGAGTTCATTCACTTCCTCATCGCCCAGAAGTTCATCCTTCTGGGTTTCGGAGAACTTTTCTGGATGCTCCAGGAGATCGAGGAGCAAATCCCATTTCTGAGAATCCATCTTCTGAGGGTTCATCTTCTGAGGATCTATGTCAGATAATTCATGTTTCATTTTCTTTTCCTTTCTTCATTTTAGGGTTATTATTTTCCTTTCAACTTTTCTCTGAGCTTTCGCAAACCTTTTACGATATGCTTGTTCACTGCCGAGACACTGATGCCCAGCTCCTCCGCCGTATCCTTATACGACATTCCTTCCCGATAGCACAATCGGATGACGGAAGCCGTCTGGTCGGTCAGGTTATGGTCGATGCAATCCACAGCAGCCTGCCATCGCTCTTCCAGACGAGAAGGTTCCTCCTCCGTCAATTTCTCTTCCGAGAGAGGGAGAAGCCGTTTCAGTCGTTCATCTCTCTTCTTTCTGGCTATAAGATTGATGCAGGCATTCTTCACGCTCCGCATCAGGTAAGCCCGGTCTGGAACCAGCTGTTTATCCCACAATCTGGAGAACACATCACTCACCACATCCCTCGCCTCCTCATTATCATGAAGCAAGGCAAAGGCGAAGCGATACATCTGCTCGTAATGGTCGTGGAACAGCCGTTCCATCCGCTGTTCATTTTCTTCTGTCATCACGTCATTTTCTTCTTGTTTCTACTCTTATATACAAGCTTTCCTGAAATCAATTACCCCTAAAATGAAGAAATCTTCTACTTTTTTCGAAAAACCTATGCAAAGATAATAAAAAACACCATAAAACCAAGTAATTTGAACTATTATTGCAAGAAAACCCTGCAAAAACTTGGAACATAAAAAATAAAATCGTATATTTGTGGCAAAAACAGAAAGATAATGAAAACGACAAACGATTATATTACCATACTTCGCAAATACCTGAGCACCAAAGCTGATGCTTATGGTATTACAAAGATTGGAATCTTTGGATCTGTGGCTAGAAACGAACAGACCGAAGACAGCGATGTTGATGTTTGTGTGGAAATGAAAAAGCCAGACTTATTTACAATGGTTCACATCAAGGAAGAACTGCAAGAGCTCTTTGGTAAGCCTGTAGATATTGTCCGACTTCGCAATAACATGAATCCGATGCTTTTGAAGCAAATTAAAAGAGATGGGATCTATGCATGACGAAGAACTAATCATCACAATTTTGACATAGATGAATCTATTGTCTTTGATGTAGTCAAAAACAAACTCCCTGGAATGTTAGAAACAATTAATAAGATGATAGAAGAATTATAAGAAACATCGGCCAAGCAAAGAGCAAACCAACATGGTTTTGCCTTCGCTTGACCGATTGTCATATATTCATTGTTTTAAGAGAGTTTCTTTCTGGAAAAAGCTACATGAAGCGATTATAATCTCATAAAGAATCCGTGTAATCTCTCCCGATGTCCTTGAAATTACATGGCGACGCAGGAATATCTGTGTCGTGATGTAGGAAAGATTACGTCGCAATGTGGTAAAGTCTACATCGGGACGTAATTTTTGAGGGTATCTATAAGGTTTCATATCAGATTTTTTTTTGATTTAACATCGAGTTTATACGCACACGAAAAAGTTTTTTTCATATACATCAGTTTTTCTTTTTTCTGTTTCTAATTATCTATACAGTTGAGCCAAGCGAAAAACTAAGCAAAACATAGATTATTTTCGAAAAACCTATGCAAAGGTAATAATAAACTAGAAAAAAGCTTGCTCTTTCGAATAAAAAGTGTATCTTTGCAGCTAAGAAACAACATCATTACAATATGGGTAAACAAGCCATCATAGAAGCTTTACGCCATTATTTCAGCACCCAACCCGTACTGAAAGCCTGGCTGTTCGGTTCTTTCTCCAGAGGGGAAGAAACGAAGGATAGCGATGTCGATATTATGGTTTCTTTGGACAAGAGCAAACCTATTGGTTTAAAATTCTTCGGCATGTGGAGTGATTTGGAAGAACTCTTAGGTAGAAAAGTTGATTTGGTATCAGAAGGAACCTTACTCCCTTTTGCACAGGAATCAGTAGAACGTGATAAAATCTTAGTTTATGAGAGAACGAAGTAGAGATAAAAACCGCTTAGAGCACATGCTCAGAAGAAGTAAGATTTTAGAAGAACGCCGCAAACATGTTAATCCAGAGATTCGCAGGTCTATAGATTTGTCTTTCCAAATCGTAGATAGGATACATGACATTCTGGTTTCTAAAGGGATGAAGCAGAAAGACCTAGCCCTTCTACTCGGAAAACGGGAAGCGGAAATAAGCAAATGGATGCGGGGAACACATAATTTTACAATAGACACTCTTGTATCTATTGAGGATGCTCTCCAAGCTCCGATATTAAATGTAGTTCATCAGGATTTAGAAATATGTGTGTGATTTTTTAATCGGTTAAGCAAAGAGCAAGCCAATATGGTTTTGCCTTCGCTTGACCGATTGTCATATATTACCCCTCTATTTGCAATAACTATGCAACTGGTAAGAGTATTGACCACACTCAACTTATCGATAGGAGCCACACGAGAAACGATTGCCGTTAATGCGGCAAAGAAGGCTGAAAGCAAAGCATAAAAGCCCTGATGCGTCACGCACCAGGGCTTCGAGCTCTTTTTACAATAAAAATGAAACAATCATCTTTGCTAGAAAGAGACTGCTCTTTAAACGTACTGTAGAACTGGCTTATCTATCAAGAGTCCAGTGTCTATATCTTCCTTGATCTTTGCAATGCCTTGGCGAATTTTCTCCAGACTCTTGCCTTGCGGCGACTTGATGCCAGCCGCATACTGTCGCAAAAGAGAAGCGTTCATGCCGATATATTTGGCAAACGCCGAGATGCTGAGCGGATAGTAGTTGAAGAATGCCCCTACATCGAAGACGAAGTGAAACTCCAAGTCTGGATATTCCTTGCCCTCCTCCTCGTAGAACTCCCTCATCTCCTTATCTGCTATAAGAAAATCCTCCATGGCAGCCTTTGCGGTCTTGCCATCACCGATGAGACCAAACGTCAGGTCATCGGTCCCAGTCATAAAGCAAGAATATAAATCCTTGCCAGACTCCACAACAACGGTAACTTTCCTTGCCATATCTTCTATATTGTTATAAGTTCATAATCAAAAGTGTTCTTCTCGCATACCAAGATTCTCATGGAAGAAGAACCTGGGCTAAAGCCCAAGTTCTTGATAGATAGATTTGAGAGTGCCTTGCGGCACCTCTCCAGTTCCATGCCGAAGAACGACTGCGCTCTTCCCATTGGCAGGGTTGGACCAGATGTCGTGTCGGCCTCCATGACGAAGTAGAAAGCACCCCGCTTTCTTTAACTTCCGATACAGCTCGCTGTATTTCATAATCTTAGTACGTTTAAAGAACACTTTGTCCTCATTGGACGATGCAAAGGTAACAATAAAGTTATTTACCGCCAAACATTTCGGTAACTATTTTGTTACGTTAACTGAGATTTAACATTTGTGGGCGCAAATATCAGTCTCTCTTTTTTCTGTTACTTATTATCTATACAGTTGAGCCAAGCGAAAAACTAAGCAAAACATAGATTATTTTCGAAAAACCTATGCAAAGGTACAAAAACAAATAGAGATATGCTAAACTTCTGCCTTTTTATTTCGTTAATATCCTTATTTCAACCTCCAAAAAGAGGAAGTAACAGAGATAAAAGACATATCTATGTAAACAATATTCTAGGAAATACATATTCGCCTGAAATGCTAGAAAAACGGGGCATAAAGAGATTTAAAATTTTCCCTTAAGGAAAAATAAAAATATCCTTAAGAGAAAATATATTTTTCCTTAAGGGAAGGAATAAATCTCCTTAAAGGCTTTTTTGGCTCACGCCACACCTGTAAATATTCCATCACAAGACAAAATTTTAATCGGTCAAGCAAAGAGCAAACCAATATGGTTTTGCCTTCGCTTGACCGATTGTCATATATTCATTGTTTATTAAGAGAGTTTCTTCCTAACAAAAACTACAAGCGGCTCTTTTCTTCATTGCCGGCTCCCGTACCCTTATACTTACTGCGCTTGGCATTGAAATTATACGTAACCTGCAAGGAGATGCTACGAGTGTAGTTGTAGCAGTCTTTTGTGGTACCCGAACCCTGTCCATACATCGTCCAACGTTCCTTTGTAGTCTTGAAGATGTCATTTGCAGAAAGATAAATGATCCATGTGCGATTGGCAAACGACTTGTCGAACCGCAGATCGACGCTGTAATTACTCTTCATCATAAGAAATCCATCTGCATTGGGGGTTGCTGCATTCAGGCTGATGGCCGCATTCATGGTTTCTGAAAGAGCGAAATTATTGTCGAGCAAGCACAACAGCAAAGGTCTGCTTAATGCCTTGCTGGCACCATACTTCCTGGTATCGAAGAACTGCTGTTTATAATAGAATCCCCACCTAGGACGGAAGATGCCAAGCTTTGGCGAAACATTGACAGAAGCATAAAGCAGCTGCTTATGGTCGAAATTCAACGACGTACTATAAGCAAATTCCTTTCCTGGATAGATATACTTGGTCCACTCTATCACATTCTTCAGATATTTATAACCTGCGGAAACATTCAGCCACTTATATGTCATCATTGCCTCAACATTGAACACCTTCTCCGGTTGCAAGGTAGGATTTCCGCCTTCATAAAGGAAACGGTTGTCAAACTGCATGAAGTTGCCTAACTGTCGATAACTTGGACGATTTATTTTCTCGTTGACATTCAACTGCCAATTCCAGTTACCTTTGTTCCATGATATGCTGAGGTTAGGAAAGAAGTTGCTGTATCTTCTGCTCACATCATCCTGCTTGACTCCACCAGAGAAATAGTTGCGAATGATATTCTCGTAACGCACACCAAGACCAATGGTCCACTTGCTGAGGGGAAGTTCATATTGTGCAAAGCCAGCAACATTTCTTTCATGGATATCCGTCTCTGTGGATGGCACCAACTGCTCTTCATTCAGGAACGTTCCATGAGAGTCGGTCTTCGACAGCTCTGTTCCTAAAGAAACATTTCCTTTCCACAGAGGAATATTCACAACCAACTTGCCTGCCCACATATCGCTATTCTGACGATTGCTTGAGTGTACCTCCTGATTGCCCAACTCCTTGCTGCTTTCAATACTCTCGTCACTACGTCTGTTATTGACCGTATAGTATGTGGCATTGAAATCGATACCTACCTGTCCTATCTTTCCCACATAATAAATTTCTGCCTCATGTGAACCAAGGTGAGGCTTTGCAACCTTATTCTGCCCAATGCTACCCTGTGCCACACCATTCAGAAATACATCCTGTTGGCTAGCACTATTCGTCCTGCCATTCAACATGCCATAGTATCGATAAGAGCCACCGATAGAGTTGCTGTCGTTGAGCGAACAGTCGGCTGAGAGATATTCCGACAAGAAGCGGTTGTTGGTATCCAAATTAAAATGCTGGTCGTTGTGATAATGTTTGTCGGGCAAATTGATATCGGTGTTCAGATGATTATCCTCACCAACATGATAGTCCCTCGTCCATAAGCTATTGGCTATCTCGAATTTCCTGGTCTGATACCGGGCGTTGATAAGCTCGTAATCAGATATCCATTTGTTGTATTTACCCAAAGCATCCGCGCGTAAACTGAACCCATTGGCACGGCGCTCTTTGGTACGGATACGAATTACCGACTCCACCTCGGCATCATATTCTGAACCTGGACTTGTAATCACGGAAATCGACTTGATATTGTCGGGAGTGATGTTTACAATCTCATTATTGTCATTCACTCGCTTGTTGTTGATATAGACAATCGGTGTGCCTTTTCCAAACACGGATATCTTTTGTCCATCAACAGAGACACGTGGCAACAGGTTCAGGACATCAAAAGTGTTTGCCATCTTAGAAAGCAAGGTATGCTCTACGGCAACCTCCACTCCTCCAGGCGACATTTTATACTGAGGTCTTTCACCCTTCACTACAACTCCCTTGATTATCATCGTTTCAGGCTGCAATTTGATGATTCCCATTTCCGGATTGCTGTATATACGGCTGATTGTCTTATAACCAACGTATGTGATGCGGGCTAACACCTTCCGGGAATTACAAGGAATGACAAAACTTCCATTCTCATTACTCACACCATGTCCTACGATTGTGGAATCAATGGGCGACAACAAGGTTATATTTGCATATTCGGCAGCATTGCCACTCTCATCTACAATACGTCCCTTATAACGAAGTGTTGTCTTCTGCATACACTCCACCATGATATTATCCTCCACCTGCGTCATTCTGATGGGATAGAATCCTATCAGCTGCATGATGGCATCGGGAACGCTCTGGTTTCTGATGCTCTTGGTTACCCTGAAATCCTCCAGTTCATCATACACGAAGTTGATGGTGTACTTATGCTGGCGGGCGTTCAAATCCTTCAACGCCGCAGAGAACGACACATTATTATATTGTCGGGTAATGCGTTGGGCATAAGACTGCTGAACCCCAAACAGCAGGAAGAGAAGAAGAAGCTCTCTGATAAGCTTGCCGCTAACGGGCATTGGTTTCCAAAAATCTCTCATAAACATATCCTCCTATCTTATTTCACCAACAATGTACCGTCAATATACTCTATCTGTATGCGGTCGAAAGCATTCAAAATCTCCAGGTTCTGCTCCAATGTCTTCGTCTTGTTCCAGTTGAAGAAGAGCCGGATGTGCTGGGCACCGGCATCCACATACTCCACCTTGACATGATAGAATCCGGATAGTTGAGCCAGAATGGTTCCCAATTCAGCATCATCAAACACCTCGGGTTTCATATCAAGCGAATCCTTGTTCTCTGCTGTTGCAGCACGAAGACTGTCATTCGCAAGCGCCTGGGGTGTTGCCATCTGTTCTGTCGCAGCCTTGTTATCCGCTGTCTGATCAGAAACCGGGAATCTCAACCAGCCATTGTGAATCGCAGCCAAGGCTACCCCCGAAAGGAAGATAATGCCGACGATGGATGCAGCAATCTTCATCCGGTTGCGATAAACGCTCTTGGATTTGCCGGCATCTATCGCCATCTTATCCTCGTGATGTGCCTGAACAAATTCCTTCCAAGCTCCATCCACATCCACCTCCTTCGGATTGGCTTTCTTGCCAGCCATTCTCGCCATCGCCAGTTCATGGAAGAACTCCTTCACTTCCTCATCGGCAAGCAGGTGCTCCACCTGCTCGTCGGTATATTTCTCGGGATACTCCTGCATGTCAAAGAGCATCATCCGCTTTTCTTCTTTACTCATGTTTGTCATTGTCTTGCTCATTTAAATTGTTTCTTAATCCAGTCCATCGCCTTCGAGAGATGGTTGAACACCGTCACCTTGCTCACTCCCACTTCATCAGCCACCTCCTGATAAGATTTCTCCTGAAGATAGCGCAGACGGAAAATGAGTTGCCGGATAGGCGGTTCCAGGTCTTCGATGAGAAGCATCAGCCGGTCGAGCCGTTCATCGGTCTCTTCTGAGAGAATCACGTCGGAATCATCCAGCAGCAGCTTCGCCACCCTTTCCTTCACGCTCTTATGAGCTATCAGGTTGAGACAGCGGTTGCGTACACTCCGCATCAAGTAACCATCCTCACTCCCAGGCACCAGAACCACATCATCGGCAAGAATCTGGGCGAATACTTCGCTCACCACATCCTTGCTCTCGTCATCATCCGAAAGAATGCATCTGGCCAGATTGTACATCTTCGCGTAATGCTGACGGAATAACTGTTCTATGTTCTTTTTTCTGTTCATATACTATCTATACAGTTGAGCCAAGCGAAAAACTAAGCAAAACATCAACTTTTTTGTTTTTTCCTTTAAATCCGAATCGAAATCACCAAGATTCTCCCCAGATTGGAATGCAAAAGTACACAATCTATCGGAGATAGAAGACAAATGGTAAGGATAAATCGATTTTCAGTTGATTTATTTGTTCATTCCAACATTTTTTAGTACTTTTGCCCACCAAATTACGAACAAGTAAATAAGATTGGTATAAAATAGGTATTACCAAGATAAAATAAAGAATAGATTAGATAAAGGAGAATAAGATTATGTCAACGATTATTTATCCATCACCGATATTCGGTCCGGTAAACTCCCGCCGTCTGGGAGTTTCACTGGGCATCAACCTCATGCCATCTGATGGCAAGGTCTGCTCATTCGACTGCGTTTATTGCGAATGCGGATTCAACGCCGACTTCCGTCCTAAGAAGAAGCGCCCTACCCGCGAGGAGGTAAGAGAAGGACTGGAGAAAGTTCTGAAAGAGCGCCACGACAACAACCAGCCTTTGGACGACATCACCTTCGCAGGAAACGGTGAACCTACGGGACACCCAGACTTCAAGGGAATCGTGGAAGATACGATGGAACTCTGCAAGAAATATTTCCCTGAAGCACAAGTATCCGTGCTCAGCAACGCCACCTATATATATAAGGAGGAAGTGAGAGAGGCGCTGATGCTCGTGGATAACAACATCCTGAAACTGGATACCGTGGATATGGATTACATCAAGAAGCTGGACCGCCCTCAGCAGCCTAACTACGATGTGAAGGATGTGATCAAATATCTGAAGATGTTCAAGGGGCACGTCATCATCCAGACCATGTTCCTGAGAGGTGACGGTTTGGACAATACCAGCGAGCATTTCGTAGCTCCTTGGCTGGAGGCAGTGAAAGACATCCAGCCTCAGCAGGTAATGGTTTATACCATCGCCCGCGAAACACCAGACAAGTTGCTGGAAAAGGCACCAAAGGAAGTTCTCGATGCCATCAAGGACCGTGTAGAGGCATTGGGTATCAAGTGTACAGCCAGCTATTAAGAGATAATCAGGATAAGAAAGAAAAGCAAGTAGAAAAAAGAAAGAATGAAAGCGAAAAGTAATATCCTCATTATCAGCGATATGTGTGGCTACGGAAAGGTATCTGCCGCAGTTCAGATGCCTATCCTCTCTTATATGGGACTCGATGTATTCAATCTACCCACCATGCTCATCAGCAACACCTTCCCATACGGCAAGTACGCCATTCTGGAATGCACTTCGTATATCGAGGAAGCCTTGCAGAAGTGGAACGAACTGGGCATTCACTTCGATGCCATCACAACGGGTTTCATGGCTTCGGAGCGTCAGGCGAAGCTGGTGGCACGTTATTGCAGAGAACAGGCTGCGCTGGGCACCGACATCTATGTGGATCCCGTGATGGGCGATTACGGCAAGCTCTATGGTGGAGCCAGTGAGAGTACCGTGAGATGCATGAAGGAGATGCTGAGCGTATCGCATCTCTGTTTTCCCAACTATACCGAGGCTTGCCTGCTGACGGATTCGGAATACAAGGAAGAGGGAATCTCAGAAGAAGCAGCCTATGAGCTGGTAGATAAACTGAGAGCCATCGGTTCCCACTCCGTGCTCATCACCTCGTGCATCGTAGAGGGTCAGCATGCCGTGGTAGGCTTCAATCATCTTACAGAAGAGTATTTCCTCCTGCCCTACGAAGAAATCCCTGTTCAGTTCCCGGGCACCGGCGACATCTTCTCAAGCATCATCGTGGGCAGACTGAAGGATGGCGATCATCTCCGCCATGCCACCCGCATCGCCATGGATACCCTGCGCAACTGGATAGACATCAACAAGGATGACAAGGACAAGAACCGCGGTATTCCGATAGAAAGACATCTTGGGGACTTGTAGATTGCCATTTAGCAAACACAGAAGCAAGGGAATACCAATTAAGTTATAATGGAAAAGAAAGAAACAAATACACTCAGTATATTTCAGCGCCCGGTATGGGTAAGCCTGTTCGCCCTTACGGCTGCTATCTCGTGGGGATGGGCTTACCCATTGATAAAAATGGGAATGGAGGAATATCAGATTACAGCAGACATGACCGGAAGCAAGATGCTTTTTGCAGGCATCCGCTTCTTCATCTCCGGCATCATCATCCTTGCCATCGCCAGAAGCTCGCACCGTAAATTCGGATTCAAGAAGAAAGCTGTTCAAGAGAATGTCTGGTTCCTTCTCCTCTATGCACTCCTCAACACTACCCTTCATTATGCTTTCTTCTATTTCGGACTCTCGCATAATGCAGGAGCACGTTCGGCGATACTCAATTCTATGAGCGTCTTCACGGTGGTTATCCTTGCCTGCATCTTCTTCAAGAGCGACAGGATGACGTGGCGAAAGGCATTGGGCTGCATCATCGGCTTTCTGGGCATCCTAGCCTTGAACCTTGGCGGAAAGGAAAGCGGAAGTTTCACTTTCCTAGGCGATGGTATGATTATCCTCAATGCCCTGTGTGGAGCCAGTGCTTCCCTGCTGACCCGAGGATTGAGCAAGAGGGTGGATGTTTTCGTAGGAACCGGTTATTCGCTGAGCATCGGTGGAGCCTTGCTGGTGATTCCTGCATTGTTAATGGGTGGCTATCTGCCAGTCATCAGCCTTTGGGGCATCACTATCCTTCTGCTGCTCATTGCCATCTCAACCATCAGTTTCGCTCTCTACAACAAATTATTGAGCTGCAATCCCGTAGGAAAGGTAGCGATATACAATTCGCTCATCCCCGTAGTAGGAGCTATCACCTCCTGTCTCTGTCTTGGTGAAACCTTCTACTGGAAGTATCTGATAGCAGGCGCATTGGCTACTGCCGGAATTTATATCATCAATAAAGGGAAGAAATAAATATTTAAAAAACTAAAATGTCATACTTATTATTTGGCAGTTTTCAATCTTCTTCATACCTTTGCTGCTAAAATACAAAAGGAGCAAAGATATGAAGAAGATTTTTTTGATAGCAGTTGTCTTGCTGATGATGATAAACTTCATCATCAACTATCATCATGAGGTTACGAAAGATCAGCAAACACCGATGGCGGATTTCAAGACCAAGGTAGAGATGACACCCATGAAGGAATACAATGATCCGGACTTCGGCTACGTTGTCAAGTATCCTTGCTTCTTCCAGCAGGAGGATACTTCGGTATCGGGATATCAGGGCTATGCCCGCTTCTCATTCACCAATCATGCCAACATCATCCTGGAGAGTTATGTTACCCCCAACTATAGCAACACCCTTCAGGCTTGTGCCGATTCTCTAGCCCAGAAGCTTCATTCGGAGCGGACGATGCAGGCATCGAATAAAGCATTCATCCTCTCCGGTCCTGTCTTTGAAAACGGAGTAAGAGTAGATGGCTACAGTCATTATGATAAATTCATCAAGAGTGGCAGAATACTCTTCGTCTATTCCCTCACCTATCCCGACAGTTACAAGCCAGCCATGCCCCGACTGTTCAAACTCATAGACAACTGGAGGGTTTTAGGTGCATATTAATCTGCCTTGAAGATATCTTCACGAGCCTCTTGGGATTGTATAAAAAACAGCTTTCAAAGAAAATAATTGCGCTTGATTATTTGCATATATCAAATAATAATTGTACATTTGCGGTGTAAATATAAACATCGAAGATTATGTCAATATTCAGTCGCTTCTTTGGAAGGAAAAACAATCTCACCGTAAGCTCTGACATCAAGAAGAAAGATGCCAGAAGTAGGAACATTGCCTTCGTGGATACCGAAGTGGGACTGAAAGACCATAAAATACACGACATCGGAGCATTGCGTTATGATGGAGCTACCTTTCACCAAGCATCACAGACGGCACTGAACAAGTTCCTGCAAGAAGGAAAGGTTGACTATATCTGCGGTCATAACCTCATTCATCACGATGCCCGCTATCTCCAACTCAACGGCATACTGATAGATACCCTCTATCTCTCCCCACTTCTCTTCCCCAAGCGCCCTTACCATCATCTGGTAAAGGACGACAAACTGATGAGCGAGCAGATGAACAATCCAGTCAATGACTGCGAGAAAGCCAAGGAGCTTTTGATGGATGAAATCGCTGCATGGAATCAATTATCAGAAAGAAAGAGGAAAATCTTCACCTTGCTGCTACAGCATGAAGAGGAATTCAGAGGATTTCTGATGTATGTGGGAGCCATCGAAAAGGATGATGCAATCAGAGACGTTTCTGAATTCATTCTTTCTGAATACAAGAATCATATTTGCGCCCATGCCGACATTCCGGCTCTTGCAGCCCAGTCCCCTTGCGGCTTGGCATACGCCTTGGCCCTCATAGGCACAGACGATTATCAATCTGTAACCCCAGGTTGGGTACTCTTCCATTATCCCGAAGTAGAACATATCATCTATATGCTCTGCCATACCCAATGCACCGATGGCTGCGAGTATTGCAACCGCATGCTCGACATTCATCAAAACCTGAAACAACTCTTCGGCTATGATGCCTTCCGTACCTATGACGGCGAACCGCTGCAGGAACAGGCATCGCAGGCAGCAGTAGATGGCAAGTCATTATTGGCGATATTTCCTACGGGTGGCGGCAAGTCGCTCACCTTCCAGTTGCCAGCCCTGATGGATGGCAGAACCATACATGGACTCACCGTGGTTATCTCGCCTCTGCAATCATTGATGAAAGACCAGGTAGATAATCTCGCAGACCGTGGTTTCACCGATGCCGTAACCATCAATGGTCTCCTCGACCCAATCTCCCGCTCCCTAGCCATCGAACGAGTGCAGAGCGGAGATGCCACCTTATTATATATTGCACCAGAGATGTTGCGCTCCAAAACCATCGAGCGCATTCTGATGGCACGGCATGTGGTGAGATTCGTCATTGATGAAGCTCACTGCTTCTCTGCATGGGGACAAGACTTCCGGGTGGATTACCTATACATCGGCAAGTTTATCAAGGAATACCAGGAACGTAAGTTTGGCAAAGATGCAATGGCCCGCAACCATGGTCAAACCCTGATACCCGTATCTTGCTTCACCGCCACTGCAAAACAGAAGGTGGTGCAAGACATCTGCGACTATTTCAAGCATTGGCTGGGCACCGACCTCCAGCTCTTCGCCTCATCAGCCTCACGTACCAACCTGCACTATTCCGTTATCCACGTAGATAGTGACGGCAACAAATACAATCTCCTGCGCTCGCTGGTGGAACAGGCAGATTGCCCTACCATCATCTACGTATCCCGCACCAAGCGAACCCGGGAACTCGCCCAAAAGCTGACCAGTGACGGAATTTCCGCCCTGCCCTATAATGGCAAGATGGATGCCGATGAGAAGATACACAATCAGGATGCCTTCATGAACGATAAGGTTAGAATCATCGTTGCCACCTCCGCCTTCGGCATGGGAGTAGATAAGAGCGATGTTGGGCTGGTTATCCACTACGACATCTCCGACTCTCTGGAGAACTATGTACAGGAGGCAGGACGTGCAGGAAGAGACCCACACCTCAATGCCAAATGCTATGTACTCTATAGCGACGAGGACTTGGACAAGCACTTCATCCTGCTCAACCAAACCAAGCTGAGCATCAGCGAGATACAACAGGTATGGAAAGCCGTTAAGGATTTTACCAAGCAGCGTCCACATGTAAGTTGTTCGGCACTGGAGATAGCCCGCCAAGCCGGTTGGGATGACTCGGTATCCGACATAGAAACCCGTGTTCGCACCGCCCTTTCTGCTCTAGAACAGAGCGGATACATAGAGCGTGGCAACAATATTCCGCACGTCTATGCCACAGGTATCACCGTCAAGAACATGGACGAGGCAAGACTTCGCCTCACCGAATCACCCCTGTTCTCGGAAGATGAGATGAAGAATGCCATCCGCATCATCAAGTCGCTCATCACCCAGAAGCATATAGCCAAGGCACAGGATAGCGAGGCTGAATCCCGCATCGATTACCTCGCCGACATCCTCGGACTCAGCAAGCGAGACGTCATCTCCTCCGTTGACCGAATGCGACAGGAAGGCATCCTTGCCGATACCCGTGACATCTCTGCCTATCTGCAAGACATCAGCGACAAGCAACGCAAGCCTCAGCAGATGCTGGAAAACTTCGCCAAACTGGAAAGATACATTCTGGAACATATCCCAGATGAATCGCTGCATATCACATACAAACAACTCAATGACAATGCCGTACACGACGGCATCAACACTTCAACAGAAAAGAAAATCCGCACACTGCTATACTTCCTGGCAGTGAAGAGATATGCGCACAAGAAGGAAGACGGCGTCCGCAATCTCATCGTAACAAGAGACAAGGATATAGAGACCATCATCAAGCGATTCGAAAGACGAATTGAGGTTTGCCGATTCATTATCGAAAGACTATACAGCCTGGCTGAAGAAAACAGTAAAACTATAACAGAAGAGAGCTACAATAGCTCTTCTGAAGAAAAGAATCCTTCTGAAGAAAAAGGTTTAGGAAAAGCCTCAGGCGCAACAGACAATAGAAAAGATAAGCCTCTTCAATTCTCGGTAGTCGAACTTCTGAACGATCTGAAATCCAGCAACCAGTCACTCTTCTCCGACTTCTCTTCCCTGCAGTTGGAAGACGTGGAGGAAGCCTTGCTCTATCTCTCCAAGATAGGAGCCATGAAGCTGGAAGGAGGAATCCTGGTACTCTACAATGCAATGGCAATTAAACGCATCAAGGAACCTCGCCTCCACTATAAGCAGGAGGATTACCGCATGCTCAATGAATTCTACAAGCAGAAGATTCAGCAGATTCACATCGTGGGCGAATATGCAAACCTGATGGTAAGGGATTATGACGCCGCCCTGCAATATGTGCAGGATTATTTCCAGATGGACTACCAACGCTTCATCTCAAAGTACTTCAAGGGCAACCGGGAGACTGAGATAGAGCGCAACGTAACACCTTCGAAGTATAAGAAACTCTTCGGAATACTCTCCAAGAGACAGAAGGAAATCATCGACGACCACGAGTCTCGCTGCATCGTAGTCGCTGCCGGACCTGGCAGCGGCAAGACACGTGTGCTCGTACATAAGCTTGCCTCTCTCCTGCTGTTGGAAGATGTAAAGCACGAGCAACTTCTGATGCTCACTTTCTCTCGTGCAGCCGCTACCGAATTCAAGCAGCGACTGATGCAACTCATCGGCAATGCCGCCCATTTCGTAGAAATCAAGACCTTCCATTCCTACTGCTTCGACCTGCTGGGCAGGGTTGGCAATCTGGATGAGGCTGGAGATGTGGTTAAGCAAGCCGCCGAAATGATCAACAATGGAGAAGTAGAACCCAATCGCATCAGCAAGACCGTGCTCGTCATCGACGAGGCGCAAGACATGAGCAAGGATGACTATGCCCTTGTCTCTGCTCTGATGAAAGCCAATGAAGAGATGAGGGTGATTGCCGTAGGCGATGATGACCAGAACATCTATGAGTTTAGAGGTTCCAACTCGCGGTATCTCTATGAACTGACCCAGACAGAGCACAGCCGTTTCATCGAGATGACCGAGAATTACCGCAGCCTTCGCCACATCGTGGATACTGCCAACGACTTTGCCCGCAACATCCGCCAACGAATCAAATCTACCCCTATCATCTCCATGAGTCAAGAAGATGGAGAAGTAAGAATCGTGAAGCATCCATACGAGATTCAGGAGAAAATGGTTTATATGTATCAGCCTATCCTAGAAGATGTTACGCGATTATTAGGAAGTAACGCTTCAAAAGAAGCCGATGCATCTACCCGCAAGAAAAACGAAACCATCAGCATCCTCACGCAGACCAATGAGGAGGCTGTCATCATGCTGGCTCTTCTTCACAGCCATAACATCAAGGCCAAACTGGTGCAATCAATGGACGGCTTGCGCTTCTGGAATCTGGCAGAGGTAAGATACTTTTTAAAGAAGATAGACCAAGGCATCAAGGAGACGAAATCCCCTATCATCCCTGATGATATTTGGGAAGCAGCCAAGCAGCAGACATTCCAAAAGTATGCCACCAGCCAGGCTTTGCCATATCTGCGCCGCAGTCTCCAGGTATTTGAGCAGACCAATCGTGCCAAGTACTACAGCGACCTGAGGGAGTTCGTGTTCGAATCATCAGTAGAAGATTTCTGTGACATCTCGAAATCAGACATTGTGGTCAGCACCATCCACAAGGCAAAAGGCCATGAGTTCGACCATGTACTGATGCTCATTACCCATCCCGAACATCCTACAGACGACATACTGCGCCGATACTATGTAGGCATGACCCGTGCCAAGCGTACGCTTGCCATCCACACCAACGGCAATCTCTTCGACAGCCTGAAAAGTGCCCAGCATCTCTATGATGCCCAAGCCTACGATGAGCCCAACGAAATAGTGCTTCAGCTGTCACACAAGGATGTAAACCTGGGCTTCTCCAAGCCTCACAAAGACACTATCCTTTGCCTGAGAAGTGGTATGCCGTTAACCTACCACGACCATTGCCTCTGTCTCCCATCAACAGGCAGAGACATAGCCCAGCTCTCCATCAAGATGAAAGAGAAACTAGGCAAATGGGAGTTGAAAGGCTACAAGGTAACCGCTGCCCGAATCCGCTTCATCGTGGCATGGAAGTCAAAGGATGCACCGAGGGATGAGAAGGAATCTGCCATCATGCTCGCTGATTTGGTGATGAAAAAAATAAGATCTATGGGGTAACAGGATTTAGTACTCTTTTTGCTTTCACTGTTCTTTTAAACAGCTGCCTATCAACAAGTTTAGGGTGAAAGCAGTTTATAAGCAGAAAATATGACAGTACTCATAGGAGGAGCTGATATTTCCAACAGGAGCAAAAGACACTATATGGATGACTCTAGTCAGCTATATAGATTACCTGAGTTAACCGATAAGAAAAGAGTATTCTCCGTCCTTCTTTACCTGCCAACTACTCCCACTCATCATTATCAATCATCCTCCTCCACGTAACAACCATTTTCTCTATTCATTATTCTCCTTTCACCCTCAAACCTCTATGCCACAAAGTGTTAACATGGGCGTGAAAGCAAAAAACATCAAACGCTTATTTTTAAAAAAGATATTAGACCGCTTTTAGCATTCTTTTATTATAAAAATTTGGTGATTAGAAAGAAAACTCGTATTTTTGCAGCACATATATTAAGATTGATAAATATGGTTTAATCATAATATAACAAGGAAAGGAATTGCCATATGACAAGGTAACAACTTTACCTCATTAACACAACATAAAAAAATATAATCATGGGATGTTATTTAGCTATCGGGCTGAAGATAAAAACAGCCATTGGAAAGAAAGAAATATCGAAGCATCTTGACGAGATGCCACTCGAAGACATTTTCAAGGAGATAGAAAAAGAGTATCACCTTGAAGACATTTACATTCGCCAAGAAACAGAGGATTATTATGTTTACACACTTGACGAAAAGTTGTTAGACAAAGAGTTCATCCCTTTCTTGGAGAAGTTCTATCAATTACGTTACCAAGATGGCGACAACTATGATGCGCCTGATGTGTTGGAAGAACTAAATAGTATTCCTGACACTTCATCTCGCTTAGCTTTACTAAGCAAGAAAAGCTTCCAAACTTATCAAATGGGAAGCGATAATGACTACCATCGTGTAAATGGCAGTTGGAACTACGAAGTACCAATCTATAATACTTATGCCATTTTGAGTTTGGATGGCAAGATACTTATGGAATGTTATAACGAAGTATTCAATTTCTTGCGTCGTTGCATCATAGCACAACTGCCAGAGTTCAAGCTATCAAAAGCTTTAAGCATTTGGATTGATGGATAAAATGATATAGCTAACAAAAGAATCCCTCACCATAAGCCTTTGATATTCAACGAAATCAAAGGTTTATGGTGAAGGATATTTGTATCAGAGAACGTTACTTACTACCTTTTCTTCGGTTGCATTCTCTGCAAAGCATCTGGCAATTCTCGGCAACAGTCGTTCCACCTTCACACCATGGAGTGATATGGTCAGCCTCCATCTCCTCCAGTTCGAAATGCTCACCACAAAGAGGACATATTCCTTTTTGGCGTTCATAAGCTTCACGCTTTTGTTTTTTATCAAAAGTGCGGAAATTGAGATCATGCAAATCTCCACTCAGCACATATCTATAGATACCAGACTTCTTCATGATTTCATCATCTTCCATCAGGCGATGTATTTCTGATTCTAATTGTTGCGTATCATAGATGTTGCTTCCAAACTCATCAAACATAGCCCCCCAGTCTAAGCCTTTCATCTCCTTTCGATATTTAGGGAAAGTAGATTTAACCCAAGTGATTATTTGCATATAATAAGCCCAAAGCTGATTGGCGTTCGGATCATTTTGATGGATAGCCATATACTTATCTATCGGAGCTGGATCCGAAATACCATCGTGACGTGCAGCCCACTTCAAAATGGTCTGCAAATATGCTTGTTCCTCAAGCTTGCCAATCATATAATCACCACCTACCTTATAAGCCACACACCCATATTTACTGAAATAACGACGAGCGTCAGTAATGAAGGGACCAACATATACAGCATTACGCAACTCCTGATCGAGCAAACGCTCACCTGCAATGTTTATCACACGGAACCAATCAAGCTTTTCCATATCTGTACCTGTACAGAAATAGACTGTCAACTCATAGTCAAGAAAGTCCTTCTTTTCTTTTTCTGTAAGATTGTCAAAGAAAAGCACCGGGCGGTCTTTATCAACAATATTGAAAGCATGTTGATAATACTCGCAGATAGACAGTGTTCGTTGTTGCCCATCTATCATTTCATATTTACCTTCATCGCCAACACTCCAGTACATAATGTTTAGAGGGTATCCTTTCAATATGGTTTCTATCACAGCCTGCTGTTGTTTTAGCTCATAACGAAACTCACGTTGATAAGGAGGACGAATATTCAACTTACCATGATAGCCATAGACGCCATTATTTGGGTCATTACTATAATCTGCTATCAAGTCACGAATTGCTATTTTTTCTGGTTTTATATCCATATTAATTATTTTTTCTTGATAAATATTCTTGCATAAGTATTCTTGCCGTTAATCAAAGGGCGCGCATCTTTATCTCCTTTAAAAGGAATACCAACTATATCTGCATTATAACCAGCCGAAGCACTCATACCCAAGATTTCAAATTGGTCTGGATTATATTTATCAATAAAAGTTATCGGTACTCCCATCACCCCATCATAATCACACGGAATATCTGCGGTCTTACCAACATTGATAGCATCGTAATTATCATAAGTAGGATATTCTTCTGGAGAATAAGATTTATAAAGAATAATATCTTCATGGCGTTCCTTATAATCAAGATTGGTAAACCATGTCACGCCAGATACCCTGATCATTCCTTTCCTATGGTCTCCAGCAGTAGCAACATCCTCATAAGCGGAAATAAAATGACCAGCATTTCCTTTAAAACCAAATCCCAACCACATTTTGTTATCTCTAATCAAAGGAAATATCTCTTTATAGGACAAAGCGTTTTGATGCCCAATTATCAAGAACTTTTTATCATATTCCAGCAATTGAGCCACATACTCACGAAACAAAGAAAAAGGGGGATTCGTTACTACAACATCTGCTTCTTTCAGAAGTTCAATACACTCGTTACTACGGAAATCACCATCACCCTTTAATGGCTTCACTCCTATTTCTTCCGCATCAGGAATATGATTTCCATTTTTGTCACCTTCATAAACAAGAAATACAGCTTGCTCACTTTTATTCATACTGAACAAATCCATATCTTGATTTTTATAGCAAGTGGTGATAAGTTTCTTCAAACCAAGAAACTCAAAATTGTATGCGAAATAAGTAAAAAAGTTACTTACACGAGGATCATCACAATTGCATAATACTGTCTTACCACGAAAATGTTCACGGTAATGACGGAGTTCATTATTGATATCTTCTAGCTGCGTGTAGAATTCATCTTTTTTAGCAGCCTTAGCTTTATCTATGGTTCTTTTTGCCATAATATTTTGATTGATAATTAATGAGTTACAAGCACTAACTATCAATCACGCCAAGACGCAAAAAGGGCGTGATGCTCTTATTGCGTTCAGCTATGAGGCAGCCTCGGAATGGAAACCTCAACCCTTCAAATAAGAATGCACCACGCCTATAGCGCAGATGCATTGCTAATACATGAAGGATCAAGGCACCCCATACCGAATGCCTTATCACAATTATTCCTTGTTACGTTATTTCCAATAAGTTTCCGAGGCTTTTGGCTGAACGCGAAATAATAGCGAATGCTTTTGTTTACCAACGATGTCTTGGAAATGGCAGTAGCCAAATCCAATTGCAAAGATACAACAATTTATTGAAACGAGCGCACCTTTCATCGAAAAACTTCTATTAAATCATGCTTTTTTTCTTTTTTAGATGCCTGCAAACAACTCTCACAGCGCCCTAAATACACTTTATTGTACCATCACGAAAATAAGGCAGAAATTGCAATATGATGAAGGGAGTTACAAATTTTACTGCACAACAGCTGGATTACAAGCGCACAACACGTGTTGTGCGAGCGCATAACAGCTGATATGCAAGCGCACAACAGCTGTTGTGCGACTGACGGAAGTGACTTTCCCGGCAACATATACTTACTGTTCCAACAACTTATCCTACTTTTTCCGACAACTTATAAAGGCTTCTTACGATGCTTATTCCTATTGATAAGCAGTTCTAACCCACATCAATAACACCGCTCATTCGTATCAATCAAACCGCTCATCCATATTAGTGCCATTTTTATTTGGTAGTTTAAGAATAAAAGATTACCTTTGTATCGCTAAACAGAAAGAAGAATACGATGGCTATAAAATATGAAATCCATTATCTTCCCAATGCGGGAGGAAATGAAGAGACTCGCCGATTCGCCCATATCTTTGAGCAAACAGCTATGACAGACAAGGAGATGATCAGCCGAATCGCCAGACATAGCTGTCTGGGAGAAGGAGAAGTTTCGTCCGTACTCATGAAACTGCGTGATATCATAGAAGAAGACCTGCAGGAGGGAAGACGTATCAACATTCCGGAAATAGGTTATCTCTCGCTCTCGGTAGATCTGGATATGGATGACCTGAAACCCGACAATAAAGTGAGAGCTGAATATGTAAGCGTAAGAGGCATCAAGTTTCGCCCCAACGCAGACCTGCTGAAACAGGTGAAATATAATACCCATTTCGAGAAATCACAATATACTTCCCGCTCCTACCCTTTCTCTGAAGATGCATTGAAGGAGAAAATAAGAGAGTATCTGAAGCATAACCGTTCCATTAACAGAAAAGTACTGGAAGCGGAATTTCATATCCGTAAACAGACAGCACTCAACTGGCTGAAGAAACTGGAAAAATCCGGATTTCTGATAAAAGAAGGTTCCCGGAATGCGCCGGTTTATTTCCTGGCTGAAGAATAGGAGCCCATCGGATGATAGGTCTCATCATGATAGAACTCTCTAGATGACTGCAAGCCATAGCCTCCGCGACCATCTAAGCTTCATTACATTAAATCTACACCCTAAAGATAAAGTAATATGCCAAATAAAGAAGAAAAGAGAATAACAGAGCAGAGCTCGCTCTACGAACATCTGGAAAAGATGAGCGTGGATGAACTCACCGCTCATATCAATGCAGAAAACAAGAAGGTGGCTCTGGCAATAGAAGAAGCATTGCCTGCCATTAACCAACTGATTTCCGCCATCGAAGGGCAGCTGAAGAAGGGCGGAAGACTCTTCTATGCCGGTTGCGGAACGGGCGGAAGACTGGCTACGCTCGATACCATCGAAGTGCAGAACACCTATGGTATCGACGGTTCACAGATACAGGCCATCTTCCCCGGAGGCATCGGCTGCCTTACACAAACCAGAGAATCAAGAGAAGACGACCTGGAGAATGGTTGGCACCAGCTCTGCGATAAACATATCTCAAAGCTGGATTTCGTGCTGGGCTTCTCGGCAAGCGGCACCACACCCTTCGTGCTCGCCATCCTGAAACATTGCAAGGAGGCTGGCATTCCTACGGGTTGCATCGTCAACAATCCCCACGCTCCTATCGCCCAGGCTGCAGATTATCCTGTAGAGGTAATCACGGGACCGGAATTTGTAACGGGAAGTACCCGCATGAAAGCCGGATCATCGCAGAAGATGATTCTGGATATGATCAGCACTTCCCTTCAGATAAGACAAGGACGGGTGGAAGGCAACAAGATGGTGAACGCCAAGCTTATCAATCATAAACTCATCGACCGTGCCTGCCGCATCTTCATGGAACGCAATCCGCAATATTCGGATTACGAGGAAGTGAAGCAACTGATACTGAAAGCAGGAAGCGTGAAGAAGGCGGAAGACTTGCTGAAGAGTAAAAGCGATTTATATATTTAGATAAATTTAGACCAAACTTCACCTTATATAAATAGAACTATCAAGATTTCACCTTATATAATAGGACTATATGGCAAAGAAAGCAATTGTAATGGGTGCCACATCGGGCATCGGAATGGAAGTGGCAAAACTGCTTGCTGCAAAAGGATGGCAAGTCGGAATTGCCGGAAGAAGAATTGAAAGATTGCAGGCTCTGATTTCGCAGAGCGGCATTACCAGCTACCAGCAAATAGACGTGACTTCTCACGATGCTCCTGTCCAACTTCTCGAACTCATCGATAAGTTGGGAGGCATGGACCTCTACTTCCATAGTTCCGGCATTGGCTGGCAGAACAACTCGCTGGATATAGAAAAGGAGTTGAAGACCCTGGAAACCAACGGCTTGGGATTCACAAGAATGGTAGATACGGCATTCAACTGGTTTGCTACTCATCATCATTGCAACCCCAAAGCCCGCATTGCCTGCATCACTTCCATTGCCGGAACCAAAGGTCTCGGTGCCGCCCCAGCCTACTCTGCCACCAAGCGATTCCAGAACCATTATCTGGAATGCCTGTCGCAGCAGGCACGGATGCGCCATCTCCCTATCGCCATCACAGATATCCGACCAGGCTTCGTAAAGACCGACCTTATCGCAGGCAGCAGCTATCCGCTGCAACTCAAACCGGAAGATGTGGCGAAACATATCGTGAATGCTATCGAAAACGGAGAGGAAGTTAAGGTAATAGACTGGAGATATGATATCCTCGTCTTCCTCTGGCGACTCATTCCTAGATGGTTATGGACGAGATTGAAGATTACAACATAACAACTTTATTCCTTTCTGATGACAATCGTCTTGAACCAGTCTTTCAATACTCCCGCATATTGATCCTGCGAATCAGACAGCAGGATGACAACCTGGGAACCATCTTCTAACTTGGGTCCCAGACACATACCTTCGTAATTGGCAAAGGAACGCTTGGAAAGTGACAAGCCGGTTTTCCATTCCGCGAACAATCTCTTCTGCAAGAAAGGAGTATCTGATGAAAACTTCTCTTTCATAGCAAACTCCTCAGAATTCAAAGGATTGACCAGATAGAGCTTGCACTTGCAGAAAGCTCCAATCTTAATCTTCGGGATAAAGGCCTCACGCTCCAGAACCAGAAGCTGACCATCGGGCAAGGCGCAAAGCTCACTCACCCCCATCACATAGATATCTGCTTTCTTATGGGTAGAAGGTTGATCCATCTGATAGGCATAGGCTGTCATGTAACGAGAGGCTTTCTTGCTACTCTCTTGCTCGCTACAGTCTTCCTTGCCATTATTTTCCTTGTTACGATTTTCCTTTATCTTTCCCCAATCATACCTCATCAAACGAAGCTGGTTGGCCAATCCGTTTTGAGGAGTAGCAGGCTGTCCGTCTTTGCGGAGCGTGCTCTCAGAAATCGTCCAGAGATACTGACGGACGGAATCAAAAGCCAGAGACTCAAAATTATAATTTGGATAAAAATCAGAAGAAGGCCATCTGCTCTCCCAAAGGTTCTGCTGATAGCTAATCTTGGGAGCATTAGCCGAAGTAGGCAGAATAGGATACTCCTTTAAACGGCAACATCCTTCGCTTGCTATCACCAAGGTAGAATCAGAAACCTTCACGATGGCTTCGTGGTCAAAGCCTTTTTCCCGCCCCTGCCAAAACTTTCCGTCGTTCAGCGTTCCATCTGTTCTCTCGGTAAACCCAAGGTTCTCTACCTGTTCCAATTCGCCGGTCTTGGGATTCACCTGAATCCGGAAGTTGAAGTACAGGGCACTATCCGACTTGTCGCTTACCACCGCATAGATATCATCATGCAGATGAGCAATGCCACTGTAGTTGCCCGCAGCCACGGTTTTCGGAAAAGTTTTCTGAGAATTCTCTCTCACTACTTTCCAATCCTGTGCTCCAGCCAACAGACTGAATGCCAGGAAGATGGTCAGGATACTACAACGCAGCATAAGTCAATACAAATTCCATGGTTAACTCGAAATCTACATGCGCCATCTTTCTGCTCTTGAGATTCTCCACATCACACGACCAATCTGCCATCGTATCAAACGGCTTCACCCGCATATCCTCAAACATTAGATTTTCTTCAGAGAATAACTTGAAGACCGTTTCCTTGGCACACCAATGCACCAGCTTGGCATCCAGATTTTCCGCCTTCTCATCCTTGCGCAAGAATTTGGATGCGATGCGCTCTACCCTATCGCTGAAGTATTCGATATCTACCGCCACTTCCTGATTTTTGGAAAGGATAAGCGCAGCATAACCCTTGGTATGCGAAACGCTGATATGATAACCACGGAACAATGGCTTTCCAGCCTCGTTGTGGGTAATGTCACCTGCATGAGAAAGCAAGCCCTTGGAAGCCCCGTTCGTCTTGAGCATCTCATACATTAATGCACGAATGGCAAGAAACTCCAGTTTCCTGCCATCGTTCTTATATTTCTCTTCCAACTGAGAGCGGTAAGCCTGCAGATGAGGATACTGCCCGAACAACTGTTCTACAGTTTCATCCATCTGCCATAAACCAAGACTCACTCCCGGATAAACTTCTCGTATATTGACAACTGCCATATTTTTTATATTCTGATATTGATGAATACTGATGATTACTTAGAAGAATCCTCCACGTTATCTTTCAAAGGATGTACCGTCACCTTAATCTTGCTGATGCGACGCTCCTCTATCTGCATAACCTCGAAAGTATAGTTCTTATAATCTATCTTCTCGTGCATACTTGGGAAATCGCCTTTGATTTCCAAGAGCAGACCAGCCAGAGAATCAGCATCACCCTCAACCTCCTCGAACTCTTCGTCATCTACATTCAGGATTTTGCAGAAATCAGAAAGAAGCGTTTTACCTTCAAAAACAAAGGTGTTGTAATTTAATTTCGAGTAGAACTTCTCCTCCTCATCGTATTCATCATTGATTTCACCTACAATTTCCTCCAGAATATCTTCAAGAGTAACAATACCCGATGTACCTCCGAACTCATCTACCACAATGGCGATATGAACCTTGTTGTCCTGGAAATCGCGAAGCAGATCATCTATCTTCTTGGTTTCAGGAACAAAGTAAGGAGGACGAATCAGGCTCTGCCAACGGAAGTTGGAAGACTTCGTAAGATGAGGCAATAAGTCCTTGATATACAGCACACCACGAATATTATCTGTATTATCCTGATAAACAGGAATACGACTGTAATTATTCTCTTCAATGCACTTTAATACTTCTGGATAAGAACTACGGATATCCAGGTCAACAATATTCTGTCGGCTGGTCATCACCTCCTTGGCTGTTTCATCACCAAAGCGGATGATACCCTTCAGCATGCTCTGCTCGTCCTTGATATCATTCTTATCTGTCAGTTCCAGAGCTTGTTCCAAGTCATCAACACTCAGCACATGATTTTCCTTCTGTATAATCTTTTCTGCAAGAATTCCACTTTTCAGCAAGATCGTTTCTAAAGGCCAAAACAACTTTCTGGCAAACAGAATTCCCCCTACGCACCGGCGACAAAACTTCAGAGAATCCTGGCGGGCATACACTTTCGGCATAATCTCACCAAAAAGCAAAAGCAAGAAAGTAAGAATAACCGTAATAATCAGGAACTGAAGCCAATAAGCTTTAGGACCAAACTCTACGATTCCTGCGAATACATAATTAAGGAGCATGATGATTGTGACATTCACAAAATTATTGGTTATCAAAATGGTAGCCAACGTACGTTCAGAATCATCACGCAACATCTGTATTTTCTTATCGGCATCAGTCTTTTCATCCTCAAGTTCCGCAACATCAGTTGGTGATAAACTGAAAAAAGCAATTTCGGAACCACTGGCAAAAGCAGACATGCCTAACAATATAACTGCAAGTACAGCAGCTACAATAACCCCGGCGGAAGGCTGCATCAGCATCACATCACCGAAGGCATCAGTTATGGTGGATATATCCAATTTCTGAGCTAAAATTAATAATTATTGTTCTTTAGTAGCAGGGCGAGTACTCAACATCTCCATATTATCTACATAAATTTCTGTAATATATTGTCTTCTACCCTGCTTGTCATCATAGGAGCGGTAGCGGATTCTTCCTTCCACATAAAGGCGGTCACCCTTATGCACATACTTCTCTACTACCTTTGCAAGCCCACGATAAAAAACAAGATTGTGCCAATCTGTATGGTCTGGCACTTGGGTACCATTAGGCAAAGTATATCCTTTCTCTGTAGTTGCGAGAGAGACCTGAGCTACTGCCTGATCTGCGTCGAAATAATGAATGTCAGGATCTTTACCTACATTACCAATTAGCATAACCTTGTTCATGACACGAATCTTTTAAATTTCTGAATATTTTATTTCCACATTCCCAGATAGCGGAAATGGAAATTCTTACCTTTTGCAGATGGGAACTGGCTGCGTGAATCTACACAATCGCGCAGATAATCTACGATGCGATTGTAACAATCCAAACCTGATTCAGCTTTAACATCCGCAACGAAATGAGTATCACGGTACTCAAACTTTCCTGTAGCCGGTACCATCACAACACGCTTGAAATCAAGTGATCCTTCATACCAGCCTGGAGCCTCTTGAGCCAAACTGGCAACAACAGGATTCTCCATTCTCTCTGCAGGAGTAGGAGTACGCAATGCTTTCTTATCCTTAAAATCCTGCATAGTTTGCGCCGTAGTCTTTATCACAATAAAATAAACACGTGGGCGTACCTTATATCTTTTTGGATACGTCAAATCGCTAGCGGCATACTCACGAACATCTGCCTCTAGCTCCGCATCCATCTCAATCTCAGGAATACTCTTTAAAAAATCAATAGCATCATCAACACTAGTAACTAATGTCTCCTGATCAAAATATCTTAAATATAAATTCATAAATGGGTATGTTTCTCGAGTTCAAAAAAAAGAGCGGAAAACGGGACTCGGACCCGCGACCCCAACCTTGGCAAGGTTGTGCTCTACCAACTGAGCTATTTCCGCTTATAAAAACAACAATAAAAGTGAAGAGGAGGAGACTCGAACTCCCACGACACGATTGTCACTACCCCCTCAAAGTAGCGCGTCTACCAATTCCGCCACCTCTCCAACACTAAGCTAATTTAAACATTGTGCCCAAGACAGGACTCGAACCTGCACGTTGTGAAACACACGCACCTGAAACGTGCGCGTCTACCAATTCCGCCACTTGGGCCCTAAACTTAAACCTATCTTGGTTTATTATAAAAAATAATCGAGCGGAAAACGGGACTCGGACCCGCGACCCCAACCTTGGCAAGGTTGTGCTCTACCAACTGAGCTATTTCCGCATGTAAGATAACAATACCAGTGAAGAGGAGGAGACTCGAACTCCCACGACACAATTGTCACTACCCCCTCAAAGTAGCGCGTCTACCAATTCCGCCACCTCTCCAAGTATATTGCCATCAATTATCTAACCAAGATAAAGCTTGATGTTGTTTCCAAAAAATGAGCGGAAAACGGGACTCGGACCCGCGACCCCAACCTTGGCAAGGTTGTGCTCTACCAACTGAGCTATTTCCGCAGTTTTTCCTATTACTTAGGAGCATTCCTCTGAATGCGAGTGCAAAGGTACTACTTTTTTCTGAATTACCAAACTTTTCTTCGATTTTTTTGAAAAAAAATGTGCATTTTGCCCTTTTTAGTGAGCAAAACACACATTTTAAGCCTTATTTTGCCGATTTTTAAACTCATCCGGCAGAAAAATCGGGAAAAATGAAAATTATACTAATCCATCCTACTGCGATAATCTTCGTAGCTGAAATCTCTTAGAGTTTCCAATTTTCCATCTAAATGTACGATTCCTATTGATGGATGAGTGATTCCATTAAAGGTATTTGTCTTTACCGTAGTGTAATGCAGCATATCTTCGAAAATAACATTCTCGCCTATTTGCAATTCATGGTCAAATTTCCAGAAGCCCATAAAATCTCCACTCAGACAACTGTTGCCACCTATTCTATATATATGTGCACCCTCAGGAGCCTTCGTCGGATCATCAACCTCCAGGGTTTCTGCATTTCTGACAGCTGGCATATACGGCATCTCCAGACAGTCGGGCATATGACAGGTAAAACTGGCATTTATGATAGCTGTCCTGATACCTTTATCTTCAACTACATCTACTACTTGAGTTACAAGCGGCCCGGTCTGCCACCCAAAGGCACTACCAGGTTCCATGATAATTTTAAGATGAGGATAACGCTGATGAAATCCCTTTATTATATTAATAAGGTGTTCCACATCATAATCCTTCCTGGTCATCAGATGACCTCCACCGAAATTGATCCATTTCAGCTGCGGAAACCAAGGAGAGAATTTCTCTTCGATATGCGCTAACGTACGTTCAAAGACATCCGCCCCACTCTCGCAGTGACAATGACAATGGAATCCTTCTATATCTGAAGGCAAAGTTTGAGGCAATTTATCTGCCGACACACCGAATCGGGTTCCAGGTGCACACGGATTATACAGCAATGTTCCGACTTCAGAATATTCCGGATTTACTCTCAATCCCAGTCTGATGTCAGAATTTGCCCTACGAGCCCGTTCATGATATCGCTCATATTGCGTAAGCGAGTTGAAAGTAAGATGACTTGAGCATTGAGCTATCTCATCAATCTCATAATCGGTATAAGCCGGCGAAAAAGTATGCGCCTTACTGCCAAATTCATGATACGCCAGCTTTGCCTCGCTAAGAGAGCTGGCCGTGGTCGAAGAAATATACTCTCTGAAAATCGGAAATGTCTTCCAAAGAGCATAAGCCTTAAAAGCTAGAATAATTTCCATATCGGCACGCTCAGCCACACTTCTGATGAACGACAGATTGTGTCGCAAACGTTCTTCCTCTAAAACGTAAATTGGTCGATGAATCTCATTAAAATTCGCTAAATTTACTTGCATAACTTGATAAATATTAATTTTATGGTGCAAAGATAGCTTTTTATCCTGAATATAATTGCTAGTTTGCGTTTTTTTTAATACTTTTGCATCATAAAAATCATTTTGACGATGAAATTAGCAATAATGACCAAGTCCACATTCTTTGTGGAAGAAGATAAAATACTATCCTCGCTGTTCGACGAGGGCATGGACAACCTGCATCTTTTCAAGCCAGGTTCGTCACCAATGTATGCTGAGCGACTGCTCACGTTACTGCCTGAAGACTATCTTCGCAAGATTACTGTTCATGATCATTATTACCTCAAACAGGAGTATGATTTAGCAGGAATCCATATAGACGATCCGCTAGCACCGGTACCGGATGGATACAAAGGCAAGTTCAGTCGCACCTGCACAGATCTCTCGATGCTGAAAGAGATGAAGAAGAAATCAAACTATGTGTTTCTGAAAAACATCTTCGACTGTATTGAGTTTAAAGATGAAAAGTCTTCCTTCAATCTGCTGCAGCTTGAGAATGCAGCCAAGGCAGGACTCATAGACAAGAAGGTATATGCCTTGGGAGGCATGAGTCTGGAAAATCTCAAGATTGCCAAGGAACTCGGATTTGGAGGAGTAGTAATCTGTGGAGATCTCTGGAACCGTTTCGACATTCACAACGAGCGCGATTTCAAAGAGCTGATTCTTCACTTCGAGAAATTGAGAAAGGCTATCAGCTAATACTGAGGTTCCCGAAAAAATATTCATCCCCCTACATGAAAATAGATAAAAATAACTATTAATACACATAAACACTAATAGAAATGAGTGACAAAAACTCTTTTTTGGTATTCTCTGGTACTAACTCGAGATACCTTGCAGAAAAAATCTGCGCTAGTTTAGGTTGCCCACTGGGTAATTTGGTTGTAACCAAGTTCTCTGATGGTGAATTTGGCGTATCTTTCGAGGAGTCTATCCGCGGACGCGATGTTTTCCTCGTACAGAGCACATTCCCTAATTCAGACAACTTGATGGAGTTGCTCCTGATGATTGACGCAGCAAAGCGTGCTTCTGCCCGCAATATTATTGCTGTTGTTCCTTACTTCGGATGGGCCCGTCAGGATCGCAAGGACAAACCACGTGTCAGCATCGGCGCTAAACTGGTAGCCGACTTGCTCAGCGTTGCCGGTATCGACCGTCTCATCACCATGGATCTCCATGCCGACCAGATTCAGGGCTTCTTTGATGTTCCTGTAGATCACCTCTATGCATCTGGCGTTATTTTGCCATACCTGCAGAGCTTACGCCTCAAGGATATGGTCATTGCTTCTCCAGACGTTGGTGGTTCTAAGCGTGCCAACACTTATGCTAAGTACTTCGGCTGCCCTCTCGTGCTCTGCAACAAGACCCGTGCTCGCGCCAATGTAGTAGCAAGCATGCAGATTATCGGTGATGTAAAAGACAAGAATGTTGTCATCATTGATGATATGGTCGATACAGCCGGTACTATCACGAAGGCTGCCGACATCATGAAGCAGGCTGGTGCAAAGACTGTTCGTGCATGTGCATCTCACTGCGTGATGAGTGGTCCTGCATCTGAGCGTGTTCAGGATTCAGCTCTTGAGGAGATAGTATTCACTGATTCCATCCCTTACACCAAGCGTTGCGCAAAGGTTAAGCAGATTTCTATTGCAGATATGTTTGCAGAAACCATTCGCCGTGTTGAGGATAACGAGAGTATCTCTTCCCAGTATCTGGTATAAGGAAATATCATCATACAAGTGTACAAGGAGTCTTTCTTTTTAAAAAGGAAGACTCCTTTTCTATTTTCCAAATCGTCCCCTGTTTCTTATCTACATTCACTTTTCACAGTTCACATCCACAACAATATCATTCGCTGTTCGATTTCAAACAAAAAAAATCCTGTATCCCAAAAAGAGATACAGGATTCATATATTTATAATGTGACAATGTCGCTATTATATTAGTTCAACCACTTCACGTAGCAGAAGTCCTGACGGTGTGGCAACTTATCATTCTTAGGATACATACGTACGCCTGTCTTGAATGAACCAGCATTGATTGGCTCAATCTCAGCCTCGAATGTAAAGTTGTTACCCTCGTGACCAACCATCTTGAATGGATAAACAGCATAAATCTGCTTGCCATCCTCTGGCTGTTCCTTCAATACAACAAGCTCCAAACCTACTGCATCGTTCAAGCCCTGCTCATCGATAACATACTGAACCTTGATCTTCTGACCAGTCTCAGCAGCCATCAGCATGCAGTCGTCCTTAGATACAACGTGGATACCATCCCAACGCTCTGCAACGCTCTCCTTCCAGAGTGCAATCTCCTTAGCAAGTGCATTGTCGTTAGCGCTCAACTTCTTGAAGCGGGCAGCCTCCTTATTGTAGAACTTATCATAGTAGTCATCCAACTGGCGCTTCATTGTATAGTGAGGAGCGATAGTAGCAATAGAGTTCTTTACTACCTGGATCCACTCCTTGCTGAAGCCTTCCTTATTCTTGTTGTAATACATAGGGATGATGTCGTTCTCCAAGAGGTTGTAGATAGTAGCAGCATCAAGCTGATCCTGGTAACCCTGGTTCTGATATGTACGCTTCTCAGGAAGAGCCCAACCAGCACCCTCGCGGTAACCTTCTACCCACCAACCATCAAGTACAGAGAGGTTGACAACACCATTCATCTCAGCCTTCTCGCCAGATGTACCAGAAGCCTCCAAAGGACGTGTAGGAGTATTCATCCAGATATCAACACCTGAAACCAGACGGCGAGCCAAAGTCATATCGTAGTCCTCGAGGAAGATAATCTTGCCGAGGAACTCAGGACGCTGACTGATTTCGAAAATCTTCTTGATCAAGCCCTGACCTGCACCATCAGCTGGGTGAGCCTTACCTGAGAAGAAGAACAATACTGGGTGCTCAGGATCGTTAACGATCTTAGACAATCGTTCCAAGTCGGTGAAGAGCAGGTGAGCACGCTTGTATGTAGCGAAACGACGGCAGAAACCAATCATCAAAGCGTTAGGGTTGATACGCTCGAGCAAAGATACTACACGAGCAGGATCACCCTGGTTCTTCAACCATGTCTGGGTGAACTTCTCACGGATATAAGCTACGAGCTTCTTCTTCAATGCCATACGGGTATTCCAGATTTCTGCATCTGAAACATTGTAGATGGCATGCCAGATTTCCTCGTTGCTCTGGTCGTTCATGAAGTTCTTGTCGAAATATGTATCGTAGAGCTTACGCCACTCTGTTGCTGTCCAAGTTGGGAAGTGAACACCATTGGTTACATAACCTACGTGGTTTTCCTCTGGGAAGTAACCCTTCCAGATATTAGCGAACATCTGCTGGCTTACCCAACCGTGAAGCTTACTTACACCATTAACCTCCTGGCAAGTGTTGCATGCGAATGTAGAGAGGCAGAAACGCTCGTTGTGATCATCTGCATTTTCACGACCCATACCGATGAACTCATCCCAAGAGATACCAAGACGCTGTGGATAGCCACCCATGTACTTGCCGAAGAGAGCCTCGTCAAAGTAGTCATGACCAGCTGGCACTGGAGTATGAACAGTATAGAGAGAAGAAGCGCGAACCAACTCGAGTGCCTGGTTGAAGTTCAAGCCATCCTCCTCGATATAGTCGCAGAGACGCTGCAAGTTGCAGAGAGCAGCATGACCCTCGTTGCAGTGATAGATATCCTTCTTGATACCCATCTTCTTCAATGCGAGCATACCACCGATACCGAGCAGAATCTCCTGCTTCAAACGGTTCTCCCAGTCACCACCGTAGAGAGAGTGAGTGATAGGACGGTCGAACTCTGAGTTCATATCATTATCTGTATCCAGGAGATACAACTTGATACGACCTACATTCATCTGCCATACGTATGCATGTACCTGATAGTTTGTGTAAGGTACATCAACTACCAATGGGTTACCATTCTCATCATATACTCGCTCGATAGGGAGAGAGTTGAAGTTCTGAGCATCATAGTTAGCAATCTGCTGACCATCCATACTCAAAGACTGCTTGAAATAACCATATCTGTAGAGGAAACCAACAGCACACATATCCACGTTGCTGTCAGAAGCCTCCTTCAAGTAGTCACCAGCAAGCATACCAAGACCACCAGAGTAGATTTTAACCACCTGGTTAATACCATACTCCATGCAGAAGTAAGCTACAGATGGGCGCTTAGCATTAGGTTTCACATCCATGTACTCGCGGAACATCTTATAGACGTTCTTAACCTTAGCCATTGTCTCCTTGTCCTTAACAATAGCCTCCTTGCGGTCGTAGCTCAAACGCTCCAAGAGCAATACAGGGTTAGCATTGCACTTCTCGTACAAATCAGCATCGAGGCTCTTGAACAAGTCACGACCTTCATAATTCCATGCCCACCACATATTGTGAGCAATCTCATCCAAGCACTTTAACTCCTTAGGAAGGCTTGATTTAATGGTTGTCTCCTTCCATTGAGGAGCATTAGCATAGTCTGCCTTAATTTTCATTGTGTTTTATTTTTAAGATGTATATTTTCTATCTTGCAAACATAGCGATTCTTGCAGAATCCAAATATTTGTTTTATGGCTTACGCCATCAAGAGAGAGAGATTATTATTTCTTCATACGAACTTCAGCCTTGCGCAGGGCAAAGTCATAAGCATCATAGTAATACTCGATAAAGTGTTTCCACAATGCTTTTTCTGAAAGAATCTCAGCATTTTTACGACACTTGTTCACCTGTGTTTTGGTGAATCCCGAGTACTTAGCTACGGTATCCTTGATAGCATCAGCTACCTCAGAATAATTATAGTCGGTACGCTTGATAACCTTCACACCATCCTCTATCTCACTGTAACTTCCCTTCTCTGAGTTAGCCCAAAGACCGAAACCAGCCAAATCGGTGGTGATACAAGGCACCTTGAACGCAACAGCCTCCAATGGAGTATATCCCCATGGCTCATAATAAGAAGGATAGATACAGAGGTCATTACCCAACACTACATCATAATAGCTCTTGTTGATAATGCCATCATCGCCTGTCAAGTAGCAAGGTAAGAATATCAGTTTCACCTTGTCTTCCTTATTATTATGCATGTTGAAGTACTTCAGCATACCCAATACATTATCATGACTCATATTATGCAACCAATGGGTAATCTCCGGAACCTCCAATGGAGTGTCAAACTTCTTACCGCTATTCAGACGCTCCAACAAATCCTTACGTGGATCTCCTACCCAACCAGGTACGTCAATGAATGCCAATACATTCTTCTTCAAATTGTTGTCACGAAGCAAGCGGTTCATAGCCTCAATATAAACATCGATACCCTTGTTGCGGAACTCGTAGCGTCCGCTGGTAGAAACGATGAGCGTATCATCATCCAAATCTATACCCATCAAAGCATTGGCTACATCGAGCAAACGCTTTCTTGCCTCCTTACGTTTCTTTGTAAAGGTACTTGCTTTAGGTACAAAACTATTGTCAAATCCATTAGGCAAAACGAAATCTACCGGTTTATCGAGCAATTCCTTGCACTCGTTGGCAGTAATATCACTCACTGTTGTGAAACAATCAACATACTTAGCAGTCTGCTTTTCTATAGAATGCTTGCTTTGCATATTGAGTTCCTGCGCCATCTGATCACCATTATAGGCAAAAAGATAATCGTAAAGAGGCTTATTATTACCGGCAATACTACGACCGATACTTGTAGCATGCGTGGTGAACACTGTAGCCACCTCAGGAAGATGCTTGTTCACATAGAGCACACCAAGTCCTGTCATCCATTCATTTCCATGATAGATAACTTTCTTGCCTTTTCCAACGACATGTTTGTAGAAACTCTCTACTACCAGAGCGGCAGCATAAGAGAACATCGATGCTTCGTCATAGTCACCATAAGCATGAAGACTATCAACCTGATAGTCCTGCCATAGTTGTCCATAGATCTGGTCTTTAACAGCATAGTAAGGATTGAAATCTACCAAAACAGCTACTGGCTCTCCCGGTATATTCCATCTACCTACTTTAACCTTTAAGCCCTCTTTCAGAGCTTCTGTTTTCCATTCCGCATAAAGCGTATCATCTTGAGAGAAATAAGGATTCACCTTGTCTCCCCAACAATCAGGACCAATGAAGATTAGTTGATCCTTTAACCTTTCCGTAAGAGTCTTAGCTCGTGTTGAAAGAACAGTGTAGATACCACCAACTTTATTACACACTTCCCAACTAGACTCAAATATGTAATCTGGAAATAATCTTTTCTTTTCCATATATAATTATCAATAAACACCGCAAAGATAGATAAATATTTGCAAAAAAACGAATTAATCTTATTAAAATCCTATAAAAAATGCAGTTTTCTTGATTTAAATGAATAACTTTGTCGCAGTTAATTGAAAAAAGTGATGAAAAGAAAGATTTTAGCAACATTATTATGCCTAATTAGTATATCTAGTATGGCACAAACAGACAGCACCCTATTCAAGGGGAAGATTACAAACAAAGAGTATGATGTCTATATGAATATAGACTTCTACCATAAGAACCTCAAGGTTCCAGGACAGGAACTGTTCGGTGAAATGCCTGGATATTTCGGTGACAGACGTGATAGTCGCAAATGGCTGATTACAGATGCTGACATAGAAGGAAAGACCGCTCATCTATCCATTATCAATGATTACGGGAGCGAAGATCTTACTGCCGACCTCATAGCCTTGCCCGATGGTAGTTACGAGTTGCAGCAGAAAGAAGGAAGTAACCTGAAAATTGCCCGAAACCGGAAATGGGTGAAGATTCCTAAAAATCTGAAATTCACCAAGCAGTGACAAAACACTCAGAATATCGCAGAAATCCCCCTCGCTATTATGGTAAATAGCGAGGGGTTATTATATTATATAGCAAGGGTTATTATACTAAATAGCCAGTGTTATTGAACAAAAATGCCTCAGAAATCTTTCGAAATCTGAGGCTCTTGATAAAAGGAGGCGGCTACCTACTCTCCCGCATTGCATTGCAGTACCATCGGCGCAAGTGAGCTTAACTTCTCTGTTCGGAATGGGAAGAGGTGGGACCTCACCGCAATAACCACCTGATAATGGGTTATGACGTATTTGCACACAAGCAAACTGTATTTATCAGTAAAGAACCACCGTCCCTCTCGATTTTATCGAGAGTCAACAGCTGAAACTATGAACTTTCCTAAAGAAAGTGTTCGGGCAATTAGTAATGCTCGGCTTTGACATCGCTGTCTTTACACCTGCATCCTATCAACGTCATCGTCTCTGACGACCCTCAATGGAGTTCTCATCTTGCGGCTGGCTTCGCACTTAGATGCTTTCAGCGCTTATCCAATCCAGACTCAGATACCCAGCGGTGCGCCTGGCGGCACAACTGGTAAACCGGAGGTCTGTCCATCACGGTCCTCTCGTACTAGTGACGGCACCACTCAAAACTCCCACGCCCACGATAGATAGAGACCGAACTGTCTCACGACGTTCTGAACCCAGCTCGC
>ERZ840057.31-NODE-31-length-125853-cov-623.585081_pt1 | contig 125853 bp, 87 predicted proteins | sample MGYA00519907_ERZ840057 | MGnify/ENA primary metagenome ERZ840057 (study PRJEB31850, sample SAMEA3708862) | human gut metagenome | biome: human gut; feature: human-associated habitat; material: faeces | place: China | collected 2014 ...
TTTGTTGCTCAGGTACTTATAAAATAAGTTAAACTAAAATGCTGCGGAATTTAGGATAATATAAAACCGTTTTTCAGAAATTATATTTATCTTTGTACACGAAATCAAAGCGTTCTTTGTATATTGTAAAGTTGTGAAAGAAAAAGAATATAGCTCGTTTCAAATCGTTAGCAGTTACATTCCTTAAAACACTTAACTCACAGATATTCAGTTGATAAAAGATTTTGTTATGACTCAGGAGGTGCAACATCTTCAATTATCAATCTCCTATTTTGTAGTAAGACTAATTGTTCAATATATATCAGTTGTTTGTCGTAGCTCATATATCCAAATAAAAAGTAAAGCCTCATCTTAGTACACATCGTTGAGAGGAGTGGTGGGATTTATAGCTACAAAAATGTGGTTTTAATTCGCCTTCTCCAAATATTTTCTAAGAAACCAGCTTATCGGGTAGAGAATTTTACGCAAAAGTTCTAAATTCCATAAATTTCTCCTAGATAGTCATGGGATATTTAGAAAAATATCGTATCTTTGTCCCCGAATTGAGGCGTTCTTTGCATATTGCAAAATACAGAAACGAGCAGAAGTCCGCTCGTTTCCATATTGTTACCTATATAATATGGGCAAACGCCCAACTTCTTGATTTTCAATCAAAGTCCAATTAAGAGCGAGTTAGTAATTTTAACTTTTTAGCCCATTTTCTATCTTTTTTACGCCTAAACGGCTCAAAACAGAGACTTTTAAATCTTCTTCTTATAGCAGCGATGACGGCGATGCTGTTCGCTCTCCAGATACTGCCACTGGCTCTGAACACCGGTATTGGTCTCCATCTGCGGCATTGCCTCAGCCCATTTAAAGCCATAACGGCGATACTGCTCTATCAGATCGGCAAAAATAAGCGCGTTGGCTCCCTTTTTGCGATATTCCGGAAGAACACCAATCAAGAGCAAATCTACCGTATCCGTCTTGTGCCACTTCAGAACCTTCAGCACCTTCAGCCAACCCGTAGGGAAAAGCTTGCCATTGCCTATCTCGCGCAGCGCATCGGTAAACGAAGGGAAGGAAACACCAAAGGCTACCAGTTTGTTACCAGCGTTGCCATCCACCACACCCGTTACCAGGTTCAAGTCAGCCTTCTTGATATAAGAGTTTATATATTCATCTATCTGCTTCTCCGTAAGCTGCTGGAAATCATAGAGATTCTTGTAAGTCTCGTTCACGATTTCGAACACCTTCCTGCCCATTCCTCCCGAGGTCAGTTCCCGGCGGGTGAACTTATGAACATGCAGATTATATCGGCTCTCTATCATCTGGGCAGTCTTGGCAAACTTAGCCGGCGTCTCCTTCGGAACCCTGATGCGGTACTCCAGCCAGTCGTTATCCTTCTCATAGAGCGGATAACTCTCCAGATGCGTCTTATAATAAGGATAATTGTAATTGATATACATCGTAGACTTCCGGTCGAAGCCCTCGATGAGCAAGCCTTCACGGTCCATATCCGTAAATCCGAGCGGACCTACGCATTCGTTCATTCCCCTGCTCTTGCCCCAGTTTTCTACCGCACGCAACAAGGCACAGGAAACCGCAACATTATCCACGAAATCGAACCAGCCGAAGCGAACCTGCTTCTTGTTCCAATGTGCGTTGGCACGATGGTTGATAATGGCAGCAATTCTACCTACGATACGAGCCTCGCTGTCAACCGCCAGGAAGTATTGAGCCTCGCAGAATTCGAAGGCAGGATTCTTCTTCGGGTCCAGCGTATTCATCTCGTCGAAACGCAAAAAAGGAATGGCAAACTTATGGCCTCTGTAGAGATCATAATGAAACTGAATGAAGGTTTTCAGCCCTTTTTTAGTCGTTATCGGTATGATTCTTATCTCATCATTCATTAGTATATTGTTTTATGTATATATATTCAATTGCAGTGCAAAAATACAATAAATTTATGAATAATGCAACTCTTTTCTTATAAATTTATAAAAGTTTGTTCATAATTGTCCAACTTTGTGGATATTTATGTACCTTTGCAGGTTGAAATGCCCCAAAAGAGCATCATAAAGTTATGAAGAAAGAGAAAAGAGACAACTATACGTTCCTCACACATGCCCCTGTGCATCATGTGATTTTTACGATGGCCATACCAACGATTATCAGTATGCTGTCGACGAGCATGTACAATCTCGCCGACACTTATTTCGTGGGCAGCATCAACACGCAGAGTGTGGCAGCGGTAGGCGTTTCCTTTGCAGCAATGGCTGTGATTCAGGCAATAGGTTTCTTCTTCGGTCACGGAGCAGGCAATTATGTTTCGCGACAGTTGGGCGCCAAGCATACGGAAGAGGCACAGAAGATGGCAACCACGGGTTTTGTGCTGAGTTTTCTTACCGGTCTCCTCATCGCCATCCTGGGTCATCTTTTTCTCACACCGCTCTGCCTTCTGATGGGTTCTACGCCCACCATTCTTCCTTATACAGAGCGCTATCTGGGCATTATCCTGCTGGGTGCTCCCTTTATGACCACCTCGCTTACGCTGAATAATCTGATGCGATTTCAGGGCAATACGATGTATGCGATGAAGGGCATCATGTCGGGTGTGCTGCTCAATCTGATTCTGGCTCCTCTGCTCATTCTCTACTTCCAGCTGGGCATTACCGGAGCCGCCGTAGCCACCCTCATCAGCCAGTGTTTCGGCTGCACCATGCTCTTCAGGATGACGCATAAAGGCGAGAACATCCGCATCCGTCTCAGCAATTTCACCCCTACCCGCGCCTTTGCCAAGGAGATTATCTTCGGCGGAACCCCTTCGCTGTCAAGACAGGGACTGGGAAGTATAGCTACGCTGATGCTCAATGTGGCAGCAGGTGCGTTTGGCGATGCAGCCATTGCGGGCATGAGCATCGTTACCCGCATCTCCTTCTTCACCTATGCGATGGTCATCGGTCTGGGACAGGGATTCCAGCCGCTCTGCGGATTCTGCTACGGCGCCAAACTCTATGGGCGCGTAAAGGAAGCCTTCTTTTTCTGCATCAGATGCGGCACGGTTTTCCTCAGCGTCTGTGCCATTCTCAGCTTCATCTTCTCAACTTCCATCATCAGTATCTTCCGCGATGATGCAGCAGTTGTAGCCGTAGGTTCGGCAGCTTTGAGATGGCAGGTGCTCAGTTTTCCGCTCATAGCCAGCATCGTGCTCACCAATATGCTGATGCAGACCATCCGCAAACCGGTGAGAGCCAACATCGTAGCGGCAGCACGCAGCGGACTTTTCTTCATTCCGCTCATCTTCATCCTGCCCTATTTCTTCGAACTGCTGGGCGTGCAGATGTGTCAGATGTGGGCAGATTGCTGCTCGTTTGCCGTTGCGGTTCCGATAGCCTGGAGCGCTTTCAGGGATATGAGAAGAGAGCAGATGGAACTCGGGGAAAAACACTAGAATAAAAGAAAATACTTGAGATAAGAGAAATGAAGAAGACTTATTACATAGGATTGGACGTTGGCTCTACGACAGCCAAAATAGCCGTTATCGACAGCGATAATCGGGTAATTTACTCAAAATACGAACGCCACAACGCTCGTGTCAACGAACTTGTGTCACAATATTTCGATGAGATTTTAGCCCTTGTGGGCGATGCAGAGGCAAGAATCTGCGTAACGGGAAGCGTAGGAATGGCTACTGCCGAACAGCTCCAGGCGGAGTTTGTACAGGAGGTGGTGGCTGCATCAGTCTATGCCCGTACTGCCCATCCTGAGGCGAAGGCGCTCATCGATATTGGTGGCGAGGATGCGAAGGTTATCTTCTTCAAGAAAAACGGAAATATGGAACTGCGCATGAACGGCAACTGTGCCGGCGGAACGGGCGCTTTCATCGACCAGATGAGTGTGCTGATGGGCGTAGAGAACCAGAAGATGAGCGAGTTGGCGATGAAGGCAGAGCACGTTTATCCGATGGCTGCCCGCTGCGGCGTATTCGCCAAGACCGACATCCAGAACCTGATGGCGCGCAATCTGCCCGAAGCCGATATTGCAGCCAGCATCTTCCATTCCATCGCCGTACAGACGGTGGTAACGCTTTCTCACGGCATCAGTTTCGAGGCTCCTATCCTGCTCTGCGGCGGTCCGCTTACCTTTCTTCCGGCTCTCCGCAAGGCTTTCTGCGATTATCTCCATCTCTCTCCAAACGATTTCATCGTATCCGGAAACAGCAATCTCATTCCGGCTCTGGGCTGTGCTTACCGGGCTAAATCAGCAGATTCTGCAGCCTCAGTATCTATTCTCAGAAGTCGGATGAAGAAAGAAATACAAACGGAATGGACCAGCAGCCTGCTGCCCCTGTTCAAGAATGAGAAAGAGCACCAGGAATGGCTCAAATCCAAGGCGAAATTCGCTACGGAAACCAAACCGCTGAATAAAGGAAAACAGCAGGTTGTGATTGGTATTGACTCGGGCTCTACTACGACGAAGATTGTTGCGATAAGGGTGAATACGGAGACGCCTACGGGAGATATTGTCTTTACCAATTACCGCCTGAACCTGGGAAATCCGATCAAGGCGGTAGCGGATGGACTGAACACCCTGAAGCAGGAAGCTGCATTGCGAGGCGCTGAACTGGAAATCGTAGGCTCCTGCTCTACAGGTTACGGCGAAGAACTCATCAAGGCGGCTTTCGGCCTCGACAGCGGCATCATCGAAACAATGGCGCACGAAAGAGCTGCTGCCTCACTCATGCCTGACGTGAGTTTTATCCTGGACATCGGCGGACAGGACATGAAGGCTATCTTCGTTGAGAAAGGGGCTGTGGTGCGCATGGAACTCAACGAGGCGTGCAGTTCGGGCTGCGGAACATTCATCCAGACCTTTGCCAACAATATGGGTTATTCTGTAGGCGATTTTGCCCAACTCGCCTGCCAGTCGAAGGCTCCCTGCGACCTGGGAACCCGCTGCACCGTCTTCATGAACTCAAAGGTGAAGCAGGTGCTCAGAGAGGGCGCATCTGTAGCTGATATTTCTGCCGGAATCTCTTATTCTGTCATCAAGAACTGTCTTTATAAGGTATTGAAACTCCATGGTAATGAGAACCTTGGAGACAAAATCGTTGTACAGGGTGGTACGATGAGAAACGATGCGGTGGTAAGAGCATTTGAGTTGCTCACCCATACCGAAGTGGCACGAAGTAACATGCCTGAACTGATGGGCGCCTACGGCTGTGCCCTTCATGCGGCGGCAGATTATAAACATCGCACTTCTGCAGAAGATACGCACCCTGCCTCATCAAGAACCATCGATGAGCTGCAGAATCTGGCTCATTATGAAACCAAACAGCTGCAATGCAAAGGCTGCGAAAACCATTGTTATGTTTCCCGCTACACCTTTACCGGCGGCAACAGGTTCTACTCCGGGAACAAGTGTGAGCGTGTGTTCAACAACAAGGGAGCAAACGGGATAAAAGGCAAAAATATTTACGAATACAAATACAGTTTACTGTTTAATAGAGAGACAGTTAACCCACCTGCTACCGCGTTTTGCGGTAGCAGGTGGGTAGGCATTCCTCGCATCCTCAACATGTACGAGGAATATCCGTTCTGGAATGCGCTGCTCCGGGCAGCCGGATTGGGCGTGATTCTCTCTTCCGATTCCACTTTCAGCCAGTATGAAGGAGCCTTGAATACGGTGATGAGCGACAATATCTGCTTCCCGGCTAAACTGGCTCACAGTCATCTGAAGGAACTCAACGAGAACCCGAAGGTTGACCGCATCCTCATGCCATACGTGGTTTATGAGCATAATGACGACCCGAAGAATACGCTGAACAGCTTCAACTGTCCAGTCGTTTCGGGCTACAGCGATGTCATCAAGTCGGTCATCAATCTGAAGAAACCAATCGATACGCCCGTCATCAACTTTGCTCAGCCTAAGGCGCTGGAAAAACAGATTACCGATTATCTCAAGCAACTGGGAGTAAGCAAGAAGACTGCCCGTAAAGCGCTGAGAGAGGCCCTCTATTCTCAGGCAGTATATGCATCTGAGATTAAGAAACAGGGCTGGGAGATTCTGAAAAATGAAGAAACAGAGGCTCAGAAGCCGAACAAGGGACTTACGATTCTGCTGGCCGGCCGTCCTTATCATACTGACCCGCTGATTCAGCACAAGCTGAGCGAGATGATTGCCAATCTGGGAGTCAACGTCATCAGCGAAGACATCGCCCGGGGTAATCTCTTTGCAGATTTCAAAGACTTCAATCTGGAGAACCTGGCGGCAGAAAGAAATGAGGCAGCATTAGCCAGCCAAGACAACAACGAAGCATACAACTGTCAGCCAGAGACTTATCTCGTGAAGCAATGGGCGTATATGAACCGCATTCTGAAGGCAGCGCAATGGGCAGCCGAACAGGGCGATGAGGTTCATTTCGTCCAGATGACCAGCTTCGGCTGCGGTCCTGACAGTTTTATCCAGGACGAGATTCGCGACATCATGAAGCGCCACAACAAGCCGTTCACGCTGCTGAAGATAGATGATGTGAGCAATATCGGCTCACTGAAGCTCCGTGTCCGCTCGCTCATAGAAAGCCTGAAGGGAGTAAAGGAAGTGAAGAGTGAAGAACGAAGAGTGAAAAATTCAACAGCAGAAGAAATTCAACATTCAACACTCAACATTCAACATTTACAACAGACCAAGGTATTCACCAAGCAGGATATTCATCGCAAGATTCTCGCTCCTTTCATGACCGAATACCTCACCCCTATCATTCCGCCTATCCTGAAACTGATAGGCTATGATGTAGAGGTTCTTCCGATGAGCGATGAGGTGAGCGCCGAACTCGGCTTGAAGTTTGCCAACAACGAAGTCTGCTATCCGGCAACACTCATCGTCGGCGACATCATCAAAGCCTTGAAATCAGGCAGATACGACCTGAATAATACGGCAGTAGTGATGAGTCAGACGGGCGGTCAGTGTCGCGCAACCAACTACGCCGGTCTCATCAAGCGTGCGATGATTTCCAATGGATTCCAGGACATTCCGCTGCTCACTCTCGGTGTAACAGCCTCAACAGGCGAAGCATCAGGCTCAACAGACGACAAGCAAGACTACAACGAGCAGGACGGCTTCAATGTGCCTTGGCTGAAATACAGTCAGATTATCGTTACCGCCATTTTCTATGGCGATGCAATCAACGAGATGTACAACGCCTGCATCGTAAGAGAGCGTAAACCGGGCATTGCCAGAGAGTTGCGCGATAAATACATGCAGCTGATAGACGGACCTATCGCCCGCAATTCAGCCAAGGAACTCATCCGACTCCTGGAACAGGCAGCCGAAGAATTCGACCAGATGACCCTCGACAGAACGTTGCCGAAGGTAGGAATCGTAGGCGAAATCTTCCTGAAGTTCAATCCTTTCGCCCACCAGTTCCTGGAGCAGAACATCATATCCCGCGGCATTGAGGTGGTTCCGCCTCTGCTTGCCCCTTTCTTCCTGCAGGAATTTGTGAATGTAGAGATACAGAAACACATGCGGCTGAGTTGCACCAAAGTGCCCGATTTCATCATCAAGGGCGCTTATCAGGCGCTGATAGGCAGAAGATTGCGCCAGGTTAACAAGGCTGCCGGCAAGTTCCGCTACTTCCGTCCGTTCACCAACATCTATGATGATGCGAAGGACGTACAGGGACTGGTTTCGCTCGCAGCCCAGTTTGGCGAAGGCTGGCTTCTGCCTGCCGACATCGTAGGTTACATCCGTGATGGCGTGAACAACATCATCTCGCTCCAGCCTTTCGGCTGCATCGCTAACCACGTGATTTCCAAGGGCATCGAGAAACGTCTCCACGACCGGTTCCCAATGCTCAACCTCGTATCGCTCGACTTCGATTCCGGTGTTTCAGAGGTAAACGTCACCAACCGACTGCTCCTCTTTCTGGACAGCATCGCAAAATAAGACAGAGGGTGTGGCATAAACTTTTTCATAGTTTTTAGGCACGGATTACACGGATTACACGGATTTTTCATGAGGCTATAATTGCTTTATTTACATGAGCGGCATAAATCCGTGTAATCCGTGCCTTATCTATCCCCTAGGCAAACTACTTATGACACACATCTTCTTTCATCCCCCAAAGAATCACTAAAAAAAATACAAAAAACCATAGCTATTTCTTTGTCATTCAAGAAAATAATCGTATCTTTGCACTCAAATTTTATTGAGACATTAAGAAAATGAGTAAAGATACATTAACTCATCAGCTGACAGAGACCATCGAGGAGCTTTCGAGCGCCGAATCTTTGAAGGGTCTCTTCCATCAGCATCGAGACGGGAATCCACTTCCTTCGGGCAAGGCGCTCGAAGAAATCATCAGTTTGTCCCGTTCTATCCTCTTTCCTGGATATTTCGGCAATTCTTCTGTAAATATCTCAACCATCAAATATCACATTGGAGTAAGAGTAGAGAAACTCTATGAGATGCTGTCAGAGCAGATTCTCGCCGGTCTCTGCTTCGCCAACGACTGCGAAACGGAAACCCAGGCAGAACTGCAGCACCAGCGTGCCAAGGCAGGCGTGATTGCAGCCAAGGCAATCATGGAATTCCCGAGACTGCGCAAGATTCTGGCTACTGATGTAGAGGCTGCCTACGAGGGCGACCCGGCTGCCATGAGCCACGGAGAAATCATCTCCTGCTACCCGGTCATCAAGGCGATTACCAACTACCGCATCGCTCACGTGCTGCACGAACTGGGAGTGCCGCTCATTCCGAGAATGATGACCGAACTGGCGCATTCGGAAACCGGTATTGATATTAACCCGGAGGCTACCATCGGCAAGCACTTCACCATCGACCACGGTACGGGTGTGGTGATTGGAGCTACCTGCATCATCGGCGACAATGTGAAACTCTACCAGGGTGTTACCCTCGGAGCCAAGAGTTTCCCTCTCGATAAGGACGGCAACCCTATCAAGGGAATCCCTCGCCACCCTATCCTCGAAAATGATGTCATCGTCTACGCCAATGCCACCATCCTCGGTCGCATCACCATCGGAGAAGGCTGCGTAGTGGGAGCCAACGTATGGGTTACCAAGGATATGAAACCGAAAACAAAGAAATATAAAAAAGAAAAACAAAGTTTATTAGATATAGAATTCAATAATGGAACAGGAATTTGAACTCATTGCCAAGACCTTCATGGGCCTCGAGCCTGTCTTGGCTGAAGAGCTCACCCAGTTGGGTGCCAATAATGTACAGATCGGTCGCCGCATGGTGTCTTTCACAGGCGACAAGGAAATGATGTATCGTGCTAACTTCCAGTTGCACACAGCCATCCGTATCTTAAAGCCTATCAAGCACTTCAAGGCTAGAAGCGCTGAAGAGGTGTATGATCAGATCCAGAAGATCAAGTGGGATGACATCTTAGACGTGAAGAAGACTTTCTCTGTTGACTCAGTAGTCTACTCAGAGGAGTTCCGCAACTCACGCTTCGTAACCTACAAGGTAAAGGATGCGATTGTAGACTGGTTCCGCGAGAAGCAGGGTACACGTCCAAATATCAGCGTATCTAACCCGGATATCCGCCTCAACATCCACATTGCAGAAGACAATGCCACCTTGAGTCTCGATTCGAGTGGTGAGAGTCTGCACCGCCGTGGCTACCGCCAGGAGCAGGTAGAGGCTCCTCTGAACGAGGTTCTCGCTGCAGGTATGATTCTGATGACCGGCTGGAAGGGCGAATGCGATTTCATCGACCCGATGTGTGGTTCAGGTACCATCGCCATCGAAGCTGCCCTCATCGCCCGCAATATCTCTCCAGGTGTATTCCGCAAGGAGTTTGCCTTCGAGAAATGGAACGATTTTGACCAGGATCTCTTCGACATGATCTATAACGACGACTCTCAGGAGCGCGAGTTCGAGCACCATATCTATGGTTACGATGTTGACATGAAGGCTGTAAACACAGCTAACCTCAACGTTCGTGCTGCCGGTCTCAGCAAGGACATCACCATCTCACAGGCTGATTTCAAGGACTTCACCCAGCCAGCCGAGAAGAGCATCATCGTGATGAACCCTCCATACGGTGAGCGCATCTCTACCCCTAACCTCCTGAACACCTACAAGATGATAGGCGAGCGCTTCAAGAAGGCTTTTGCCGGCAACGAGGCTTGGGTATTGAGCTACCGCGAGGAATGCTTCGAGCAGATTGGTCTGAAACCATCTATCAAGATTCCTGTATTCAACGGAAGCTTGGAGTGCGAATTCCGCAAGTATGTGATGTTCGACGGCAAGATGAAGGACTTCCGTTCTGAAGGCGGTATTGTGAAGACTGAGCGCGAGAAGAGCGAGATGGCTCAGAAGCACCGTTTCAAGAAGGAACGTGAATTCAAGAAGCGTGTAAACGAGGAGACAGAAAACGAGGAGGACGATATCCGTTCTTTCAAGTTCCATACTCACCGTCTGGAAGACTTCGAGAAGAAGCGTGCTGAGTTCCACAAGGGCGGTCGTTCACGTATCGGTGGCGGTCGACGCAATAATGACGACGATGACAAGCGTGGCAGCCGCAGCTTCAAGGGCGACCGCAAGGGTGGCCGTGACTTCGGTGGCAAGCGCGACGGAAAGCGTTTCGAGAAAGGCGACAAGCGTGGTGGCTTCAAGGGCGACAAACGTGGTGGCCGTGATTTCGGAGGCAAGCGCGGAGGCAAGAAGAACTTCAGCGTTGACTTCGACGACGAGGATTAAAGAGAGATACTACCCATGCGTCGTGTTTCACGACGCATGGGTGGTAAACCCGATAAAGTAAAGTAAAGTAAAGAATATAATGAATCTGAAGAATTCAATTTATAAATTATCTTTTGCTGCTATGATCATGATGGCTATGAATGCAACCGACTTACAGGCTCAGGGCGTAGTTCCTGCTCAGAAAGGCGAGAAAACCTTTACATTGGAAGACCTGAACTTCGGCGGCAACAACTATCGTAACATGGTAGCTAAGAACCGCTGGTGCACCTGGTGGGGCAATGAACTCGTTCGCCAGGATGTGGATGCCTGCTATCTTGTCAACAAGACGACAGGCAAGGAGACCAAACTCTTCGGCATCAATGACATCAACCAGTGGATTGCTCCTACCAAGGACATCAAGGTAAGAGCCCTCTACAATGCTCTCTTCCCTTTTGCAGGCAAGAGCATCGTGATGGTAAGCAACGGCAGCAAGACTTATACCGTAGACTTCAAGAAGCATAAGTTGCTGAGCGAGATGGATTTTGCTGACGGCGAGAACCTCCTGGAGGCGAACGCCCAGCAGAACGCCTTCGCCTATCTGAAGGGCAGCAACCTCTATGTGCGTACCTTCGATGTAACCAGCAACGCCCTGACAAAAGAGAAGAAATCTCACGATTTCCAGCTCTCAAAGGACGGAAGCCGCGAAATTGTTTATGGACAGAGTGTTCACCGCGATGAGTTCGGCATCAGCAAGGGAACCTTCTGGAGTCCGAACGGCGAACTGCTCGCCTTCTATCGCATGGACCAGAGTATGGTAACCGACTATCCGCAGGTCGACATCCCGGAAATCGGTTTCAATCATCCTGAAACACAGAGTTGCATTGCTACTCCTGCACCAGACAAGTATCCGATGACTGGCGAGACATCACACAAGGTAACCGTAGGCGTGTTCGACTGCATGACCGGTAAGACCGTCTATCTGAAGGCTGGCGATCCAACCGACCGCTACTTCACCAACATCGCATGGAGTCCGGACAGCAAGACCATCTATATGTTCGAACTGAACCGCGACCAGAACGACTGCCGTCTGACTGCCTACAATGCAGAAACCGGCGAGAAGACAGGCGAACTCTATCGCGAGACCGATGAGAAATATGTAGAACCATGTCACCCAATCCAGTTCCTGCCTTGGGACAGCAACAGCTTTATCATGCAGAGCCGCAAGGATGGCTACAACCACCTCTATCTCTGTGAAGTGAAGAACGAAGAACGAAAAACGAAGAATTCAAATGCAAAATCTTCATCAGAAAAGCAAGAGAATTCTTCACTCTCCACTCTTCACTCTTCACTTACAATCCGGCAGTTGACTTCCGGTAAATGGGAGGTGATGGAAGTACTCGGTTTCAACAGCAAGCGCAAGAGTATCATCATCGCATCCAACGAGAAATCGCCTATCCAGAGAAACATCTTTGCCGTAGACACAAAAACCGGCAAGCGTACGCTGGTAGATGATTGCGGCAAGGGATGGCACAGCGCCACTTTGAGCGAGAACGGACAGTATGTCTTCGACAACTACTCTACTCCTACCGTGCCTCGCAAGATTGCCCTCGTGAATACCGAGAACGGCAAGCGCACCGCTTACTTCACAGCCGAGAACCCTTGGAAGGGCTACAATGTGCCTGAGTACAGCTGCGGTACCATCAAGGCTGCCGATGGCGAAACAGACCTCTACTGGAGAATGGTGAAACCGGTAAACTTCAATCCAAACAAGAAGTATCCTACCATTATATATGTATATGGTGGTCCTCATGCCCACAACGTAGATGCCCGCTGGAACTACTCTAGCCGTGGTTGGGAAACCTACATGGCAGAAAAGGGCTATCTGCTCTTCATCCTCGACAACCGTGGAAGCGAGAACCGTGGCAAGGCTTTCGAGCAGGCTACTTTCCGCCAGCTCGGACAGATTGAGATGCAAGACCAGATGAAGGGTGTGGAATATCTGAAGACGCTTCCTTACGTAGATGCTGACAAGATTGGCGTTCACGGCTGGAGCTTCGGCGGATTCATGACCATCTCACTGATGACCAACCACCCTGATGTGTTCAAGGTAGGCGTAGCAGGCGGTCCGGTAATCGACTGGCACTGGTACGAGGTGATGTATGGCGAGCGCTATATGGACACCCCACAGACCAACCCAGAAGGTTACAGGAAGACCTCTCTGCTCTATCAGGCAAAGAACCTGAAGGGCAAGCTGCAGATTATCCAGGGCTTGAACGATGTGACTGTAGTGCCACAGCACTGCCTCACCTTCCTCAAGGCTTGCATCGCAGCAGGCACCCAGCCAGACTTCTTCGTCTATCCTGGCGAGCCTCACAACATGAGAGGTCATCAGAGCACTCATCTGCATGAGCGCATCAGCAATTATTTCTTCGATTATCTCAAGTAAATATCTAGGAGTAAACATCCCCCGAAAAGGGGAGTTTACTTCTACATCAAATAACAAACAATAACTTACAGCAAATGAAAATTTTATTGTTAGGAGGCGGTGGCCGCGAGCACGCCTTAGCATGGAAAATCGCTCAGAGCGAAAAGTGTGAGAAACTCTTCATCGCTCCTGGTAATGCCGGTACACAGAATGTCGGCGAGAACGTAGATATCAAGGCAGACGACTTTGAGGCGCTCAAGAACTTCACAGTAGAGAATGGCGTTGATATGGTAGTAGTTGGTCCGGAAGACCCATTGGTAAAGGGTGTTTACGATGACTTCAAGAACGATCCTCGCACCCAGAACATCCCTGTCATCGGTCCATCAAAGGCTGGCGCCGTACTGGAAGGCAGCAAGGACTTCGCCAAGAAGTTCATGAAGCGCCACAACATCCCTACTGCCCAGTATGAGACTTTCGACGGCGAGCACGTAGAGGAAGGCTTGAAATTCCTGGAGACACTGAAGGCTCCTTATGTATTGAAGGCTGACGGTTTGTGCGCCGGTAAGGGCGTTCTCATCCTCCCTACCCTGGAAGAGGCTAAGAAAGAGTTCAAGGAGATGCTCGGCGGTATGTTCGGCAACGCTTCTGCACGCGTTGTCATCGAGGAATTCCTCAGTGGCATTGAGTGCTCTGTATTCGTATTGACCGACGGCAAGAACTACAAGATTCTGCCTGAGGCTAAGGATTACAAGCGCATCGGCGAGCACGATACCGGTCTGAACACCGGCGGTATGGGTAGCGTTACCCCTGTACCATTCGCTACCAAGGAGTGGATGCAGAAGGTTGACGAGCGCATCATCCGTCCTACTGTAGAAGGACTTGCTGAGGAGAACATCGACTATAAGGGATTCATCTTCTTCGGTCTGATTAATGTAGAAGGCGAGCCTATGGTAATCGAGTACAACTGCCGTATGGGTGATCCAGAGACAGAGAGCGTGATGCTCCGTCTGAAGAGTGACATCGTGGATCTCTTTGAGGGTGTAGCAGCAGGCGACTTGGACAAGCGCAGCATCGAGTTTGATGAGCGTGCAGCAGTCTGCGTGATGCTCGTAAGCGGCGGTTATCCTGAGGCTTACAAGAAGGGGTATCCTATCCAGGGCATCGACGATGTAGAAGGTTCGGTAGTATTCCACTCCGGTACAGCCATGAAGGATGGTCAGGTAGTAACCAACGGTGGTCGTGTCATCTGCGTAAGCAGCTACGGCAAGGACAAGGAAGAAGCCTTGAAGAAGAGCTTTGCTGAGGCACAGAAGATCCAGTTCACCGACAAGTACTTCCGTTCTGATATCGGACAGGACCTTTAAGATGAGTTAATAGTTAATAGTTTATAATTAATAGACATTCATGCATTCTTAGATTATTCATTGATTATTTTTAGGTATGCAAGTCCATTTTATAACGGCGCAAGCCTCTATAAACTATTAACTATAAACTATAAACTAAATATAGATGTTAAGAAAGAAAACTTTTCAAAATAAAGTAGCGGCTAGCCGCTACTCTTTACCAATTACTGCAACCCTTGCCACTCTGGTTTGGGTTGCAGTAGGTTTATTGGTATCCAATATCTGGGTAGAATTTGCTTTCACAGCCATGTCTACCCTGCTGATGGTGGAACTGAACAACCGTAATGCCCTGATGCGTACCTACAGCCGAATGGTATCCTGCAGTTTTCTGGCACTACTGACGATGACAGGACTCCCCCACCTCTCTTTAAAAAGCAGTATTGTGACGATGTGTTTCATCGCCTTTTATCTCATTATCTGGAATTGCTATCAGGATAAACGCTCAACAGGCTGGACTTTCTACGCCTTTGCCTGCATCGGTCTGGCATCGATGATTTTCGTGCAGATAGGCTATTTCATGCCTATACTGTGGATCATGATGATGGTGTTTACCCTCTCGTTTAGCGTAAAGACATTCTTTGCAACACTGGTAGGTCTCATCGTGCCCTATTGGTTTGCAGCCGGTTATTTCTTCTATACCGACAACATACAGGGGTTGGCAGATCACTTCTGTGAATTCATCAACTACAGCGAACTCTTTGATTATTCGCAGGTTACCGACCATCAGGTATTGAACCTGAGTTTTGTTACCCTGCTCACCATCATCGGTTCCATCCACTTCATACGCACCAGCTACGGCGATAAGATACGAACCCGCATGATCTACGAAACGTTTATCATGATATCGGTTGCCTGCATCATATTCATCGTCCTCCAGCCTCAACATATACAGGAACTGGGCGGCATCCTGATTGTGAATACAGCACCGCTTATCGCCCATTTCATCACATTCACCAGAGGTAAGTTTACCAACATCACCTTCATCCTGCTGCTCATCATGCTGGTACTTATCATGGCTTACAACATACTCGTACCAGAGAGCATATTACTATGAGTTGGATAATAGATTTCTTAATGAGCTGGGGCTACTGGGGCATGCTTGTATCAGCCTTCCTTGCCGGCAGTTTCTTTCCCTTCAGCAGCGAGGTGGTCATGTCGGGCTTACAGGCTGCCGGACTGGAACCTATCCAGCTCGTACTGTATGGAAGCATCGGCAATGTGCTCGGTTCTATGTTCAACTATGGCGTAGGACGGATGGGCAAGCTGGAATGGATAGAGAAATATCTGCATGTAAAGAAAGAGAGTCTCGACAAGGCTCAGAACTTCATGGCCGACAGAGGTGCCTGGATGGGATTCTTCGCCTTCCTGCCCCTGTTGGGAAGTGCCATCACCATCGTTTTGGGACTGACGAGAGCCAACATCGTGATTTCTGTCATCAGCATCACCATCGGAAAGGTGTTGAGATATGTACTGCTGGTTTACGGACTCAGTTTCATCTTTTAAACCAGCATCAGAAGAAAGAAAACAAAGAATTGATTCATATAGATTGACTGCTTATGAGAAAGTATTTATACCTTATTATATTATGCGTGGTTTTCGCAGGCTGTAAAGGCAGCCAGCAGAAAGGTAACACCTCAGAAAGTAACGGAAAGGAATCTGTCGCCAACAGCGATGGCAAACCTGCTGTTACCGTAACCATCCCTCCCTATAAGTTTTTCGTTGATAAGATTGCCGGAGATAAGGTGGATGTCAACGTGATGGTATCGAATGGTAACAATCCAGAGACTTACGAGCCATACGCCCAGCAGATGATGGAACTCTCCAGGAGTGCCCTCTATCTGAAAGTGGGCAGCATCGGTTTTGAGCAGACCTGGATGAAGAAGCTGCAGGACAACGCTCCGGATATGAAAGTGATAGATACCTCCACAGGCATCACGCCCGCCAAGACACCAGGCGGCAATACCGACCCGCATGTATGGATGAGTTGCAAAAACGCCCGCATCATCTCCAGCAACATCTTCAAGGCACTCTGCCAACTGGAACCGGAGAACAAGACTTTCTTCCAGAAAAACTATCAGCAGCTGCTCTGCAGCATCGACAGGCAGGACAGCCTCATCAGAAAGAGTTTCAAGGACAATCCGGAGATGGTTCGCAAGTTCGTCATCTATCACCCTATCCTCACCTACTTCGCCCGTGATTACCAGTTGGAGCAGCTTGCCATCGAGGAAGAAGGCAGGGAGCCAAGTGCAGCCCAGCTCAAGAGTCTCATCGAAAGAGCCAGGAAGGAAAAGATCAGATTCTGTCTCATACAGGCTGAATTTGCCAACCGCAACACCACGACATTCATCAAGGAAAGCCATACCAAGGCGATGGATATCAACCCATTGCAGGCAGATTGGGCCTATGCGATGAAAGAAGTATCTCTGGCGGTACAGGGCAAGAAAATTGTGGTAGGAAAATAAAGAACAACAACTAATCATAAAGTTCAATGTTCAAAGTTCAAAGTTCAAAGTTAATAGAGATAGAGCATCTTTCTGCTGGCTATGAAGGCAAGGAGGTGCTCCACGACATCAACCTCACCGTCTACAAAGACGATTATCTTGGCATCATCGGTCCCAATGGTGGTGGCAAGACGACCCTCATGCACCTCATCCTGGGACTGATGAAACCCACAGACGGCAGCATCCGCTTTTATAAAGACGGGGAGGAAGTAAGGGAAATCAGTATGGGATATCTGCCCCAATACAATCATCTCGACAAACAGTTTCCTATCTCCGTCTATGAAGTGGTACTCTCAGGACTCAGCAAGACCAAAAGTCTCTTTTCGAGATACACCCAGGCACAGCACCAGCAGGTTCTCGACTGTCTGGAACAGATGCAGCTCACGGAGTTGAAAGACCGCCATATTGCAGCCTTGAGCGGCGGACAGCTGCAGCGAGTACTCCTCGCCCGCGCCATTGTTTCGAAACCCGATGTAGTGATACTGGATGAGCCCAACACCTACATCGACCGCCGTTTCCAGAAGCAGATGTACGAGATGCTGGAACAGATCAACCGGGAGTGCGCCATCATCATCGTAAGTCATGATGTAGCCGAAGTGCTCAATAACGTAAAGCACATCGCCTGCGTAAATCATCATCTCCACTACCACGATACGGCAGATATGCCGAGAGAGAAACTGGAAGAGCATTTCTTAAATGTATAGGCTTATTATATAATAATGCCTAAAAAACAGGTGCAAAAATCCATATTATCTCATCTTTTTATTATCTTTGCAACTGGAATGTGCCTTTATGAAAGGCACGGAGAAAGCATTCAGAAAGAAATATAATACATTAAAGTTTAAACAATAATGAAACAGTACAGATTAGTGGACAATATCTTCGGATGGGTCGCATTCATCATTGCGGCGTTCACTTATTGTTCCACAATTGAACCGACAGCCAGTTTCTGGGACTGTCCTGAGTTTATTACGACTGCTTACAAGCAGGAGATCGGTCACCCACCAGGGGCACCATTCTTCATGCTTTTAGGCAATTTCTTCACACATTTCGCCAGCGACACCACCCAGGTAGCCAAGATGGTGAATACGATGAGCGCCCTGCTGAGCGCCTTCTGTATCATGTTCCTCTTCTGGACCATCACCCACCTGGCTCGCCGACTCGTTATCAGCGACTGGAAAGAACTGACCACCAGCAAGCTGATTGCCATCGAGGCATCCGGTATGGTAGGCGCACTCATCTACACCTTCAGCGATACCTTCTGGTTCTCAGCTGTCGAGGGTGAGGTTTATGCGTTCTCTTCTGCCTTTACCGCTGTGGTATTCTGGCTCATCCTGAAGTGGGAAGACCATGCTGACGAGCCTCATAGCGACCGTTGGCTTGTGCTCATCGCCTATATGACCGGATTGAGTATCGGTGTCCACCTGCTCAACCTGCTCTGTATCCCAGCCATCGTATTGGTTTATTACTACAAGAAGGTGCCACATGCCAACCTCAAGGGTTCACTCCTGGCACTGTTCCTTTCATTCCTCGTAGTAGTAGCCGTACTGTATGGTGTGGTTCCAGGTATCATCACCGTAGGCGGCTGGTTCGAGCTGTTCTTTGTCAACACTCTCGGCTGTCCGTTCAATACCGGTGAAATCGTATACATCATCTGTCTCGTAGCCTCAGTTATCTGGGGTATCTACGAAACCTGCCATGCTTCTGAGAAGAACGAGAAGAAGCAGAATATCGCCTTCGTTCTCGGCTTCGGCATGCTCGGCATCCCATTCTACGGATATGGCTGGACAGCTGCCATTACTGGCATCATCGTGCTGGTTATCCTCTGGTTCGTACTCGGCTACAAGCGCAAGCAGGAGGTAGTAACAGGCGTTGACGAATCTACAGGCATCGCCAAGAAGAAGATGCAGCTCCTGCCTCTCATCTCAGCACGCGTCAAGAACACAGCCTTGCTCTGCATGCTGATGCTGATGATTGGTTATTCCAGCTATGCACTCATCGTGATCCGTTCTTCCGCCAACCCTCCTATGGACCAGAACTCTCCTGAGGACATCTTTACCCTGGGAAGTTATCTGAGCCGCGACCAGTATGGCGACCGCCCTCTGTTCTATGGCCAGGCTTATACATCACAGGTAGCCCTCGAAGTAGACGGCAACATGTGCAAGCCAGTCATGAAGGAAGGCGCACCGGTTTACCAGCGCAAGGAGAAGGCTTCGGCTGATGAGAAGGACTCTTACTTCGTAGTAAGTCACAAGAATAAGTATATCTATGCCCAGAACATGCTCTTCCCTCGTATGTACAGTTCGGCTCATGCCCAGGCATACGAAGACTGGATGGGCGGTGTAGAAGGCACAGAGATTCCTTACGACCGCTGCGGAGAGAGTATGATGGTGAAGATGCCGTCACAGTTTGACAACATCCGCTTCTTCCTCTCTTACCAGTGCAACTTCATGTACTGGCGCTACTTCATGTGGAACTTTGTCGGCCGTCAGAACGACATCCAGGGCAATGGTGAGCCAGAGCACGGCAACTGGATTACCGGTTTCTCATTCATTGATGATTCACTCTATGGCGACCAGAGCAAATTGCCAGACGACCTGAAGGAGAACAAGGGACACAATGTATTCTACTGCATGCCGCTGATTCTCGGTCTCATCGGACTTTTCTGGCAGGCTTGGTATACCCGCAAGAAGAAGGTAATGAAGAACGGCAAGGAAGAGGAAGTACTCCTCCCTATCGGAATCCAGCAGTTCTGGATTGTATTCTTCCTGTTCTTCATGACAGGTCTTGCCATCGTCATCTACCTGAATCAGACACCGATGCAGCCACGTGAGCGTGACTATGCTTATGCCGGCTCATTCTATGCATACGCTATCTGGTGCGGTCTTGGCGTACTCGCCATCATCGACATCCTGAAGCGCAAGATGAAGCTCAGCGGTACTGCCGTAACAGCTATCGTAGCAGTCATCACACTTCTCGTACCAATCCAGATGGCATCACAGACCTGGGATGATCACGACCGCTCAAACCGTTACACCTGCCGTGACTTCGGTCAGAACTACCTGATGTCACTCCAGGAGAAGGGCAACCCTATCATCTTTACCAATGGTGATAACGATACCTTCCCACTCTGGTACAACCAGGAGGTAGAAGGCGTAGGAACAGATGCCCGCGTATGTAACCTGAGCTACCTGCAGACCGACTGGTATATCGACCAGATGATGCGTCCTGCATACAACTCACCATCTGTGCCAATCACCTGGCCACGTCTCGACTTCTGTTCAGGTACCAACGAATATGTATCTGTTGAGCCTGAGGCAAAGAAGCAGATTCTCGACTTCTACAAGCAGGATCCTGAGAATGCCAAGAAGCAGTTTGGTGCCGAACCGTTCGAGCTCAAGAACATCCTGAAGAATTGGGTACGCAGCAAGAACCCTGACATGCACTTCATCCCTACAGATACCCTCTATGTCACCATCGACAAGGAGGCTGTAAAGAAGAGCGGCATGATGATGGCATCAGATTCTATTCCAGACAAGATGGTCATCTCTCTTGCCGGCAAGAGCGCACTCTACAAGGGCGACCTCATGATGCTCGAAATGCTGGCACAGTGCAACTGGACCCGTCCGCTCTACGTAGCACTCACCGTAGGCGAAGAGAACTATATGAACCTCGGCGACAACTTCGTACAGGAGGGACTTGTTAACCGTATCACTCCGTTCACCACCAACAAGCCAGGTGCCAAGAACTTCGATACAGAGAAGGCTTATCACAACATCATGACCCGATTCAAGTTCGGCAACCTGAAGCAGAAGGGACTCTACATCGACGAGACAACCATGCGTATGTGTTATACTCACCGTCGCCTGCTCGCCCAGACAGCCCTCCAGCTCATCGCCGAAGGCAAGAAACAGAAGGCTATCAACATCCTGAAGAAGGCTGATACCGAGATTCCTGCCTACAATGTTACGCTCGACTACATGAGCGGTGGCTTGGATATGGCTCGCGGCTGGCTGATGACCGGTCAGAAAGCCAAGGGTAAGGAATATATTGAAGCGGTATGGAAGAATGCTTCACAATACCTCAACTACTATCTCTCGCTGCCAAACGACCGTTTCCTCCAGGCAGAGCACGACTGCATCCGTCAGATCATGATTATGCAGAGCATCTGCGAGGCTGCCGGAATGGTTAGTCCACAGTTGGAGCAGAAGTATGAGAAGCAGCTCAACAACCTCTATCGTCTCTATCATGGCAGAGGTGGCAGAATGCCGGAAGGCAATCAGTAAAAAATAGAAAAAAGTTTGGTGTCGCGAAACACGACACCAAACTTTTCATTATTCATATAAACCTGTTTTATCCATGTTCATAGAGCAACCAGCCAAATGGCTCAGATGGTTATATCCAAAGGCCATCTGGAGAATGGACAAGAAAGACCATTCTGTCTATCTTACATTTGATGACGGTCCGATTCCAGAGTCAACTCCATTCATCTTAGAGACCCTGAGAAAGTACAATATCAAGGCTACTTTCTTTATGGTAGGAGAGAATGTATTGCGCCATCATGACCTCTACAACCAAATTGTGGCAGAGGGTCATCAGGTAGGCAACCATACATTCAATCATATCGGTGCCCTCAAGCACCGCGTCATCTCCTACGTGCTCAACACCAATAAGGCGAACGACATCATCCATGCCCATCTCTTCCGTCCACCTCACGGCTGGATGCGACCAAGTGAGTATTGGTGGCTGCACCGCACTTACAAGGTCATCATGTGGGATGTAGTGACGCGCGACTATTCCAAATGGATAACGGCAGAAGATGTGGTGAACAATGTGAAACGGTATGCCCGCAATGGCAGCATCATCACCTTCCACGACTCGCAGAAGAGCATTGAAAAGCTGAAGACAGCGCTCCCTCAGGCCATAGAATGGCTCATGGAACAGGGGTATGAATTTAAGACTTTTGAATAAGAAGCTGTTATTCCCAAACAGGAACAGCCCAATAAACACAGACAAGAAATGAGCAAAAGAATCAACAGTTATCAGGCAGTAGCTGCATTTGTAAGAGGTTTCTTCGAAGCCTACGCACGTGGCATCATCGATGCTACCATCGAAGGCAATGACTTCAGCAAGAAGAACGACCCGAAACAGATCAAGCAGATGATGCTGGAGCACTATGGCGAGGTAAACCAATACTTCTTCGACATCATGTTCTCTACCCTCGTACGCCTCAACTACAAGACTGCCGAGGAAGCCAACGAGCGCATGAAGAAGAACTTCGACAGCATGAAACAGGCAGACCCGACCTTTGAGCCAACCATGCTCGACTACTTGCGCATAGCCTGCAAATCGAACCAGCTTTACAAGGCGATGGAATCAGAATACAAGCGCAACTTCACCTGGCTACTTCAGGGCAAGTTTACCACTCTTGAAGAGCATGTACGCGATTACACCCACGGCATTCTCATCAGTCTTGCTGACGAGCCGATGGCCATCCATCTCCTGGTCCGCATCATCGTAAAGGCATACGCCGCCGGACTGAAATGTGGCAGCAAGGAGGGCGAGCAGCACCAGCTCCACATGCCTACCCTTCACGGCATGTTGCTGAACAATGTCAACATCCTGCTCAACGAGACTCCGCTCAAGAGCAGCACCGAAGATCCAGTTGCCCTCTTCAAGGAGGCATGTAAGAATGAAGAAGAAAACATCAACGTTCTTTTCAACACATTAAACGATGCGATGAAAGAACTGGCAGAAGAATAAGAGAAAAGCATCATTGATGACGAGCACAGCACCAGATTCGAGAACCTTATCTATCGTGCCCTGTCAAGTGGCTTGATTACAGAATTCAAGGATGCCGTCTTACTCAACAAAACGACAGAGGAAGTATTACATAATTTCGTTCTTGCCTAATGGAAATAGTAATCAGTGATACCAATATATTCAGATAGTAAACTCATCAGAGGGTGTGTCATAAGTCTGGATAATAGTTGGTGTATAACAGTTGACTACCGCATGCACAACAGGTGTTGTGCATGCGCATATCAGCTGTTATGCAAGCGCACAACAGCTGTTGTGCGACCGAAGATACTGACTGTCTCAACAACATATCCTATCTCTTCCAACAACTTATTCTGTCTCTTCCAACAACATATCCTATCTCTTCCAGCAACATAACCCATATTTACCAACGACAAGAAGAGGGTGAATCATAAACTTATGACACATCCTCCAATAAGTATATTTTAGTTCAGCCAATTCTTTGGATATAAGCAGACTTCACGTCTGCCCCATCTGTGTTAATCTGAGAGATCTGTGGGCCAGAAAAGAGTTAAGAAGAATCCTAAAGATTACCTCTTGTTTTTTATCTTATATAGCCCAACAAGTCAAGATACATCATCCTTGACTCTAAGTGTTCATCATCAGGAATATGATTTGCTTCTTTCTCTAATTCTTCTGTTGAGTACAAGAATTTGAAGCCATTCTTTCCATAAAAACGTAATACATTTTCCTTGTTATAGGCATCAACCACAATAAAACGGCAACCAGTTTTATTATCAGGTAACAAAAACCAAGATATGATATAGTCAATTGCTTGTGAGCCAATACCATCATTAGTACCTTGAAAATTCTTCGCAACTCCAAGTCTTCCTATCAATACTGCAGGATAACTTCTTGTTCTTTTGGAATTAGGAATTTTTCTCTGTATTTTGTTTCTTGAAGCATTCGGAATCAAAGCAGCCTTGATACTATCATTTGCCAACGTAAAGGCACAAACGATTTCATCCTTACCACTTCTTTCCGAGGCAAAGAAATATGTTTTTCCCAATAATTGCCCATCATAAAGACAAGCCTCCTGGTGAAAGAAATCATCAAGATCTTCATCAGCACAGCTAAAAGAGTCAAGCTCTTCTTTTGTCGTAACCCGATAAAGAGAGCAATTACTTTGCAAAAGGACTCTTTCCTCCATGTGCTTTCAAATTAGCGGTTGAACGAACCAATATTTTCTCCACATCAGCAAATGACATTCGCAAAGCCTTTCTTTGTGGATTGCGTTCATTCTCCTCTGCCTCACGAACAAATCGTTCAGCAGTCTCACCTGTCAAAACAGGAATACTTCTTATCTCTAAAGCCATAACCTTTCATTTTAAACGTTTAATAATGTCGCAAAATTACACATATTCTTCGAAACCACCAAGAAAATCAGAATAAATCTGCAACTTATCAGCCAATTACCCAAAAATCAACTATAAACTATTAACTAAATACTAACTTAAAATTTTGCTTTTGCTAAAATAGCCTTCATCTCAGCACGTTGCTTTGAGAAATCTATGCTACCACGCTTCTTCAATGTTTCTTCAGTTTTTCTCTGAAAGCTAAAGCCCCATCACCTGTCAGCATTGGGATACCACTAATTGCTAATGCCATAATCTTATCTCCTATTATTTAGTTTATATTTCTGCCGCAAGCAACAGATAATCAATAAGATTTGGGCACAGGCTGGCATGAAGGCGTTGGCAGAGATAGCAGATATCTATCCACGTATGACGAGCATTCACGACAGCTGTCTCTTTACCGATAGCTTTGCAATAGACTTCATTAATCATGGTGACAAAATTATCTATTGTGAAATGTACCTGTACATCGGCTACGTCAACGAGGCTACCAACTTCGCTGAAAGCCAAGGAGGTGGCGGTAGCGATACCAAGGATTGGGGACGTGAGAAGGATGAAGATGAGATAGAATGGATAAGACGGTGTTTGCGACAAGCAACTCGGATGGTAAAATCAAGAAAGGGCAAAGGGTTAGGTCGATAACGAGAACCAGCCATTCTCTCATATAATGAAGGAGAATGGCTGGAGCGGACACATCATGTGATATTAAGACTCCCCCTATGCCTAAACATAGGGGAGTCTTTGGGGCGCACACGGATCTCACGGATCTCACGGATTTATTTTTTCGTTGCAAGCAACGGGTATTCTCATTTGGTCTTAATGGAAAAACTCCAAAGGAGTCGAAATCGGTGAGTATCAGTGAGCAACAGTGAGCATCGGTGAGTTGGGAAAATGAAATGTTGTATCTTTGCATTGTGATTCAGAAAGAGAAGTCGCACACGGATCTCACAGATTTCACGGATCTTCTTCGTTGCAAGCAACGGTACTCTCACTAAGGCTCACAGCCAAAACTCCGAAGGAGAAAAATCCGTGAGATCCGTGTGCAAAACTAAACATTAACCCTTTAAAATCCATAGAATCCAATGAAGAATCAAAGAAAAATCGGCCCGCCACTCAGAAAATCAATCCTCGCTGAGGAGTTTCTTGATTTCCTCATCGGTCTTGGTGAGTTTGTCTTTACAGAGTTTCACCAAGGTTTTGGCACGTTTCAACTGCTCGGAGAGCTGATCAATATCGAGTTCATCATTCTCCATTCTTTCTACGATTTCTTCAAGTTCTCTTACGGCTTGTTCGTATTTCATTTCTTCTTTTTCCATAATCCTATTTTAGTTAAGAGTTAATAGTTTATAGCGGCTTCGCCATTTAGCCAGATTGCTATAAACTATTAACTATAAATTATAAACTATTATTCAACTTTTGCCTTCACGCTGCCCTCGGCAAACCTCGTTTCAATGATGTCGCCAGACTTCAGTTGCGAGGCAGAGCGGATGCTTTTGCCCTCTTTCAGCGTGATGCTGTAGCCACGTTTCAGCAACAATTCGGGGTCTTGTGCCTGAATGCGCTGGGAAAGAAGCTGCAGACGATGACTCTCGTTGAGCATCTTCCTTTCCAATATCGGCTGAATATTCTGAGAAAGAATCTCGAAATGGCGCTGGGCTTCCGATAGTTTCGACTGGACATTTGTGCTTAAATGGCTCATCAGACGGTCGAGATAGGCTCCCTGCTTCGTCTTCACCAGCGAAAACTGAACAGGAATCGTGTTGCTCAATCTGTCGAGCCTCATCTTCTCCACCTGCAGACGGTGCTTCACATTCTGCACGATAGCCTCTTGCGCATTCACCACACGGGCATAAACCTCAGTAAGATGGTTGACGAGGAAGGCGGCAGCGGCTGTCGGTGTCTTTACACGCTGGAAAGAAATCATATCCAGCACACTCTCGTCCCTTTCATGTCCTATTCCCGTGATGATAGGCAGCGGGAAGTTTGCCACATTCTCGGCAAGCGCCAGGGTATCGAAACCCGAGAGATCGCTCGTAGCGCCACCGCCTCGGATGATGACTACGCAGTCAAACTGTTCCCATTCGGCATTGATACTGTCGAGAGCAGCTATCACACTCTGCTCTACCCCCTCGCCCTGCATCGTAGCCGGAAAGAGGCGGGTTTGAAACTGCAGACCATAATCGTTATCGGCAAGCTGGTTGCAGAAATCACCATAACCTGCTGCCGTAGCACTGGAAATGACGGCGATGCGCTGGCAGAACATCGGGAGTGCCAACTCCTTCTGCAGTTCGAATACGCCCTCTGCTTTCAGCGTATTGATGATTTCCTGCCGCTTGCGCACCATATCGCCCATCGTATAGTTAGGATCAATATCGTCTACTATCCAGGAGAAGCCATAGTTCTCATGAAACTGCGCGTGTACCTTGAGCAGCACTTTCATTCCGGCATGAATGCGCTGTCCGGTGATGCGCTCGAAATTCGGTTTGATGAACATCCATCGGTTTCGCCAGCAGGAGGCATGCGCCTTGGCAATGGGCGTATTAGACCGCTCATCCTTCTCGATAAGTTCCAGATAGCAGTGCCCGCCGTAGCCCTCGCGAGCCTCAGAGAGTTCCGCTTCCACCCAATAGCTATCGGGCAAGGACATCGAAATGACCTCACGGACTATGGAGTTTAATTCATAGAGAGAAAATCTTTGCTTCATACTCTTATATTTTTGGCACTGAATTATTTTTTGGGGCATGGTAATTTTTTAGGCACGGGATTTTTTAGACATGGGATTTTTTAAGGCACGGATTACACGGATTTTTTATCAGAGAACAAGGGCGCGAGCCTCTGTGTAATCCGTGTAATCCGTGCCTTATTCTTTTTTCTCCGTGCCTTATTTTTTCCTCCGTGCCTACTTAATCGCTTTTCCCGTCTGATAAGCCTTCCAGAAATCGGGCACACCATATCCGAAAACATTATCGGGGTGTTGCTGATTATCGCCAGCCAATCTCACGAGTTTCATAATCTGCTTAGCCGTTTTCTGAGGCAAAGCCTGCCAGAGACACGCCACCATTCCGGCGATGAGCGGAGATGAGAAAGACGTTCCGTTATCATTGATGATATTTCCACGGCCCGTAATCACACAGGTAGGACTTCCGTAAGCCATCACATCAGGCTTGATTCTGCCGTCAGCAGTAGGTCCCACGGCACTGAAAGCCGCATTCTCGCCCATTTCGTTTACGCTGCCCACGGTAAGGATATTGCGTGCATCGGCAGGGAAATTGATTTTCTTCCAGCTTCCCATTCCGTCGTTTCCGGCAGAATTGACACATATGATTCCCTTGTCTGCACACATCGAAGCGGTACGGGAGATGAGGGTAGAATTGCCGTCCTGCTCATAATAATGATGGTTGGTAGACGCATCATCGAAGCCATGATAACCCAGCGAGGAATTGATGACATCCACGCCGCAACTGTCAGCATATTCAGCCGCAAAAGCCCAGTAATCCTCTTCTGCCAGACTTTCTGTGCGCTCATCTTCACAGCGCACCAGCAGATATTGAGCCTCAGGCGCCACTCCCACGAATCTTTCGAGTTCGTTGGCAGCCATCGTAGAAAGCACCATCGTTCCATGCTCCATCTCGGCGAAAATATTCTTGGATTGAGGAACCACAAAGTCCTTAATGCCCGCCAATCTGATATTATGCAGCGCCGGAATCTTATCCACATTCATGAATCCGCCGTCGAAGACAGCAATCATCATTCCTTTGCCCAAATGTCCGGTTCCATGCAACCGCTTGCCATTGAGCGACTGGATCTGCGCATCGGCAGCACCATATTCGCCTACTCCACCAGTCCAATCGTTCAATCCCCTGCGAACGCTACTTCTGACGCGCTGACTGACAGAATCGGGAGCAGAGAAGACCTTCATCTTCCGGGTGATGAAATCGAGATCATCCAGTTTCCGTAGTTCCTTCTCCTTATGAATGCGGACCAGCAGGGTATTGTTCCACTTGCTCTTGCCTACAATCTCGATGCCTGCCTCGCTTACAGCCTGCTCATAAGCAGGAGCCACAGGCAAATCGGTAACATCGATGGGCAGATTCTGCCTCTTTCTGCGCTCTATGGAACGGGGAGAGAGAAAATCTGCAGGGCGACTTACCGAAAAGGGAGTGTGACTGAGGTCTTTGTCTCTGAGATAAAGACGATACATCATACACTTGCCTCCAGGATACGATACCATATCGGTTTCGGCGATGCGGGGCAACCGCATCAGTTGCTCAAAATTGCTAACCCTGTCTTCACGAGCAAACAAAGAAAGAGCGGTCATTAAAAATGCATAAAGCATCAAAAATTTTTTCATCATTATATCGGTAGTCCGGTTTGTTATTGTTGTTGCTGCAATATTTCTGTATTGCATTTGTTAATGAGTTGAATTGTTTATTCTGAAGTGCAAAAGTACAGAAATTGTACGAAAACACCAAAGGAAAAGGGAAGTTTTTATCATGAAATGCAAGTTTTTCTCATATATATAATAAGGTATCAGATATTTTTTGTACTTTTGCAGACAAGTAGCCGCTGCAATTGCATTCTGAAAGAAGCAGGGCGAGCGGCTATGAGGAAAAAACAGATATAAATGGAAAATAAACAAGCGACATTAGAATTAGGTACGAAGCCGGTGGGCAAGCTGCTCATTCAGTACGCCCTGCCAGCGATGATTGCGATGACCGCCGCCTCACTCTACAACATCGTTGACCGAGTATTCATCGGTCAGGGTGTGGGAGCCATGGCTATTTCAGGTCTCGCCATCACCTTTCCCTTCATGAATCTCACCGCTGCCTTCGGAGCCGGTGTGGGCGTAGGAGCGTCTACTGCCATCAGCGTGAAGTTGGGACAAAAAGACTATGCCACAGCGCAAAACATTCTGGGTAACACGATTTCACTGAATCTCATCATCGGTATCGGACTGAGCATCATCTGTCTGCTCTTCCTCGACCCAATCCTGAGATTCTTCGGAGCCAGCGACCAGACGCTCATCTATGCGCATGAGTATATGGTCATCATCCTGCTGGGCAATGTGGTGAGCCACATGTATTTCGGCATGAATGCCCTGCTCCGAGCAGCGAGCAAGCCCAAGCAGGCGATGTACGCCACCATCTTCACGGTGGTGATGAATGTGATACTCGATGCCCTTTTCATCCTCGTGTTCAAATGGGGAATACAGGGTGCCGCCATCGCCACCATCCTTTCGCAGCTGATGGCGCTGATGTGGCAGATCAAGCTCTTCAGCAACAAGAGCGAGCTGCTCCACTTCAAGAAAGGAATCTACAAACTGAAGAGGAAACTCGTAGATAACATCCTCTCCATCGGCATTTCGCCGTTCCTGATGAACGTGTGCGCCTGCATCATCGTCATCTTCATCAACAACCAGCTGGTACGTTTCGGAGGCGACCTCTCCGTGGGTGCCTACGGAATAGCCAATGGTATTGCGATGGTGTTCATCATGTTCGTATTAGGCGTAAACCAGGGAATGCAGCCGATAGCCGGATACAACTATGGAGCCCAGAAACTGGACCGACTGATGCGCGTACTGAACCTGAGCATCATTGCCGCCACCGCCATCATGGTAACGGGCTGGCTGATAGCGATGTTCCTGCCTTACTACTGCGCGAGAATGTTTACTACCGATAAGCATCTGATAGACCTGGGAATCAAGGCTATCAGAGTGGTGATGTTCTGCTTCCCGATCATCGGGTTCCAGATGGTTATCACCAACTTCTTCCAGTGCATCGGAAAGGTGAAGATCAGTATCTTCCTCTCCTTGTCGAGACAGTTGCTCATCCTTCTGCCGCTCTTGGCTTTTCTGCCGATGATATGGGACATTGATGGAGTATGGTACAGTATGCCTATCTCCGACTTCTCAGCCGCAGCCATCGCTGCCATCGTAATGTCATGGTACATGAACAAGTTGAAAAGACAACACCAAGAACAGCTAAAAGTTAATAGTTAATAGCAGCTTCGCCGTTTAGCAAGATTGCCCTATAAACTATAAATTATAAACTATAAATTATGAATAAGATTATCATAAACGTAGGTCGCCAGATAGGTAGCGGCGGCCATATCATCGCCGAGAAGCTGGCGGAGGATTTCGGTTGCAAATGTTACGACCGTGAGCTGCTGAATCTTGCCGCCAAGGAGAGTGGATTCTCTGAGAAATTCTTCGAGCAGAACGATGAGCAGAAGGGATTCTTCAAGTCTCTCTTCCATACCCATCTGCCCTTCCTGAGCGATAACAATTTCTATCACAACGACTTCTCGCAGGAAGGTCTGTACAAGTTCCAGAGCGACGCCATCAGAAAGGCTGCCGATGAGGGCAACTGCGTGTTTGTGGGCAGAACCGCCGACTATGTGCTGCGTGATTACAAGAACGTAATCAACATCTTCATCACCGCCAATATCGACGACCGCATCAAGGCAGTGTGCAAGCGAAAGGACATCGACAGAGCCTCCGCCCGCAAGTTCATCGAAAGCCATGAGGAGCAGCGCGCCTCTTACTACGATTACTATACAGGCAAGAAGTGGGGACACAGCGAGAGCTACGACCTCTGCATCAACAGCAGCCATCTGGGAATCGAAGAAACAGAGAAGTTTATCGCAGAATTTATCAGAAAGAAGTTCGGACTTAGTGATTAATTATTAGTGATTAATTTTAGGGACATAAAATATTAAACATCATATAAATGAAGAAGATTATGCTTTTGGGCTCAGGCGAACTGGGCAAAGAATTTACCATCGCCGCAAAGCGAGCAGGACAGTACGTCATCGCTTGCGACAAGTATGACAATGCACCAGCCATGCAGGTAGCCGACGAGCGAGAAGTGTTCTCGATGCTCGATGGCGACGCATTGACCGCAGTGGTAGAGAAACATCACCCAGACATCATCGTGCCTGAGATTGAAGCTATCCGCACCGAGCGTCTCTTCGACTTCGAGAAGGAGGGCATCCAGGTTGTGCCATCTGCACGTGCCGTGAACTATACGATGAACCGCCGTGCCATCCGCGACCTGGCTGCCAAGGAACTGGGTCTGCGCACCGCCAAGTATTTCTATGCAAAGACTTTCGAGGAGTTCAAGAACGCTGCCGATGAGATTGGTTTCCCATGCGTAGTAAAGCCACTGATGAGTTCAAGCGGCCATGGTCAGAGCTATGTTCACAACGATGATGAACTGAAGGAGGCTTACAAGGAAGCAATGGAAGAAGGTCGTGGCGACGTGAAGGAAGTAATCATCGAGGAATTTATCGACTTCGATTCTGAGTTCACCCTGCTCACAGTCACCCAGAAAGACGGTCCTACCCTCTTCTGTCCACCTATCGGCCATGTACAGAAGGGCGGCGACTACCGCGAGAGTTGGCAGCCATTTCAGATTCCTGAAGAGGCTTTGAAGAAGGCTGAGCACATTGCCGGCGAAGTAACCAAGGCATTGACTGGTGCCGGTCTCTGGGGCGTAGAGTTCTTCCTGAGCAAGCAGGGCGAAGTCATCTTCTCAGAGTTGAGTCCCCGTCCACACGATACAGGTATGGTAACCCTCGGTCACACCACCAACCTGAGCGAGTTTGAGCTCCATTTCCGTGCCGTGATGGGCTTGCCTATCGCCGGAATCCATCTGGAGCACATCGGCTGTTCTGCCGTCATCCTCTCGCCAGAGGAAAGCACCGAGCCATTAAACTACAATATGCTCGATGCCCTGAAGGAAGACCACACCCGCATCCGTATCTTCGGCAAGCCAGAGGCTCACGTAGGCAGAAGAATGGGTGTAGTGCTCTGCTACGGCGAGAAGGGCGATGACCTCAACCAGCTTCGCAACAAGGCAAAGCGCCTGGCAAAAACCGTATTGGGAACCGACCCATACATGAAGAAATAGACATGAAAGAATTAGGAAGAATTATCACATTACCCAAGATATTCGACCCAAGAGGCAACCTGACAGTGGCAGAGGGAGAGACGCATATTCCCTTTGCCATTGCCCGTACCTACTGGACCTATGATGTTCCGGGCGGTGAAAGTCGTGGGGGCCATGCTCACAAGGAATGCCAAGAATTCATCATAGCAGCCAGCGGTTCCTTTTCGGTAACACTGGATAATGGAGAACAGAAGAAGACCTATCATCTCAACCACCCTTGGGAGGGACTGTTCGTAGATGTCAATATCTGGCGAACACTGGATGATTTCTCTTCCGGCTCATTGTGTCTGGTTCTGGCTTCCCAAAAGTTTAAGGAAGAAGACTACATACGCGAATATGACGAATACCTCAGATATGCAAGACATCATGTTTGAAATCATCAAATACAACCCCGAATATCGCCAGCAATGGGATGAGTATGTGGCAAAAGCCCGAAACGCTACGTTTCTCTTTTACCGCAACTATATGGATTACCATTCCGATAGGTTCAAGGACTATTCTCTCCTATTCTTCAAGAAGGGAAAGCTTCATTCCATCCTGCCAGCCCATCAGGTAGGCAAGACCCTCTGCTCACATTTCGGACTCACCTATGGCGGACTGATCATGAACATCCACGTCACGATTTCAGATGTCTGCCAACTCTTTGAGGAACTGAATGTCTATCTGCGCCTTCAGGGTTTCGAGAAGGTACAGTATCGTCCTATTCCCTGGATCTATCATCTCCATCCTTCAGAAGAAGATCTCTATGCCATCTTCTGGAAATGCAAGGCTCATCTTTTGCTCCGCAATATCGGCACAACCATCTTCATGCAGCAGAAATTGCGCTGGCGGAAAGACCACCTGCGCCGCCTGAAGAAGGCTCATCAGAATGGAGTGACCGTAGTGAGAGATGCAAGCCTGTCGGAATTCTGGGAGGTATTGAATGAGAACCTGGAAAAGCGATTTGGTGCCAAACCGGTACACACGCTTCAGGAAATGGAACTTCTGAAAAGCCGGTTCCCCGAGAATATCATCCAATACAATGCTTATCGCAACGGGCACATTATAGGAGGCCTCACCTTTTATATTACCCAGCAAGTGGTACACGGACAATATAGTTCTACCAACGATGAGGGAAAGGAATTCGGAGCCATGGAGGCTATCTACGAACAGATTATGTATCATGATTACCCCGATTATCCCTATCTGGACTTCGGCAGTTCTACGGAACAGCAGGGAGCCTGGATCAACGAAGGCCTCATCGCCCACAAGGAAGGTTACGGAGGAAGAGGCGTGGTTTACGACACCTATGAATGGACAGTATAAAGAGAAATCCCGAAGTTCACACGATAGTGAGCTTCGGGATTTCTGCCTTTTACAAGAGTATAACTGTCACACCACGAGCAGCTTGCGCACCCATAACCAGAGCCTGCTCGATATCGGCAGTCTTGGAAGGACCACTGATGAAAATACCGAAATTATACTTCGGATCCATCTCAATACGGGCATAAGCCTCGTGCATATTGTTAACTACCTTATCTTTCTGAAGGAAAATCACGAGATATTCGGAGATGAAAAGCACAGCTTTCTCCTTCATGGTCTGAGGAATCCAGACGCAGCCATTCTCGGCAACACCCACTTCACCACGAACAATACCCACATCAGTACCATTCAGATCATTAGCCTCAGCCACCGTATCAGGATTCTTCTGGGCAATCGTGATTTCTGGCAGATGAGAGGCAAAGACCTTGGCTTCCGGATAAGCCTTCTTCACCAGCTCATCCAGACTCTCACCCTCCTTCGCCTCTATCACATGGCCACCTACCGATTCCGTCATCTCAATAAACTGCTTCAAGGTATCCTCATACTGGATACCCTTCACATCTACGGCAGGCATATCGAATTGAACGTGCGTATTCTTACGCAACTTGTTCAGGAAATCTTCTTTCTTCATTGAACTTTGAACTTTGAACTTTGAACTTTATGATTACCCACTACTTCACCTTTCCTTCTTTCCAAAGCTGATGAAAACTCTTCTTTGCAAACTCAGGCATGGCGTGACCGATGCCCCAGGCATTCCAATTGCTGAAGTGCGTACAGCATTCAGGAACCAGATTGACAAGCGGAGCAAACTTCAGGGCAGTGGTGTAGAGCGCAGGACGGTCGAAGAGATACTTCATACCATTCGACATCGCCTTCTTCACAGGATCAGCCTTGCCCAACTTCTCCAGACTCTGGCGCCATACGTAAATCTGCGAACCTGGTCCTACCTTGGAAGGACAGACATTGTCGCAAGACAAGCACAAGGTGCAGGCAGAAACATTGTCGCTGTACTTCTGAGGATTCTTCAGCATACCCAGGTTCACACCGATAGGACCCGGAATAAAATAGGTGTAGCTGTAACCACCCGAACGGCGATAAACCGGACAGGTATTCATGCAGGCACCGCAGCGCATACACTTCAACGTCTGCCAGTGGTCCTTATCAGCGAGAATGTCGCTTCTGCCGTTATCCACCAATACCACATGCATCTCAGCACCCGGACGAGCCTGGCGGAAATGAGAGGTAAAGGCGGTAGTAGGCTGACCAGTACCGCAGCGGCAAAGCAGGCGCTGGAATACAGCCAAAGACTTATAATCAGGAACCAGTTTCTCAATACCCATCGCTACGATATGGAGCTTAGGCATGGAAGTGGTCATATCCGCATTACCCTCGTTGGTGCAAACCACGCAATCGCCGGTAGCAGCCACACCGAAGTTACAGCCAGTCATACCTGCTCCGGCTTCCATAAACTGGTCGCGGAGATGATGACGGGCACAGCGGGTCAGATAAGTAGGATCATAGTTGCCGATTTCCTTGGAGATTCCCTTCTCCTCGAACATCTTTCCTACCTCCTCACGCTTCAGGTGGATGGCAGGCATCACGATATGGCTAGGCTTCTGATGCAAGAGCTGGATGATGCGCTCACCCAGGTCGGTCTCCACCACGTCGATGCCGTGCTGCTCCAGATAAGGATTCATCTCGCACTCCTCGGTGAGCATCGACTTCGACTTCACCATCTTCTTCACGTTATGGTCTTTCAGTATACCGAGCACAATCTCATTAAATTCCTGTGCATCCTTTGCCCAGTGTACCTTTACCCCGCGGCTCTCCAGATTCTTGGAAAACATATCGAGATAATCGGCGAGATGGGTAATCGTGTGCATCTTGATTTCAGACGCATGCTCGCGGAGGTCTTCCCACTCAGGAAGTTCCTGTGCCATCTTATCTCTCTTCTGACGAACAGACCAGAAGGTAGCGTCGTGCCAGGTGGTCTTCTCTACGTTCTGCGTAAACTTCGCAGCTCTCTTGGAATGTTCTGTACTCATAGTCCTGCAGCTAAAATTTGAACAACATGAATAAACTTGATTGGCATCTTCTCCTTCTTGGCAATTCCCGCCATGTGCATCAGACAGGAAGAATCCGGTCCGGTAACAAACTCAGCGCCTGTAGCCATGTGGCGCTTGATCTTCTCCTCGCCCATACGGGTAGAAACGGCAGGTTCCTCAATAGAGAACATACCGCCAAATCCGCAGCACTCATCCTTGCGCTCCGGTTCGTGGATGGTAATGCCTTCCACCATATTTAAAAGGTCGATAATCTTGTTGAACGGCTTGATGTGACGTTCAGAAGGAGATGACAATCCCAGTTCGCGCACACCATGACAACTGTTGTGCACACTCACCACATGCGGGAACTTGCCCGGGACATGATCCACCTTCAGCACATCGTGAAGGAATTCTACGACATCCATAATCTTTTTAGAGGAAACACACTCGTGCTTACCCTCAAGGATTTTAGGATAATACACCTTTACGTAAGCAGCACATGAGGCAGAAGGAGCTACGATATAATCGTAATCCTTGAACAGCTCATCAAATGTCTCTATGACCTTCTCCGACTTGTACTGAAAACCGGCATTAGCCATTGGCTGGCCGCAGCAAGTCTGTTTTTCGGGATAACCCACGTCTAGTCCGTAATGCTTAAGCAACTTGTATGTAGCCACACCCGCTTCAGGGTAAAGGGCATCCACATAACAAGGGACGAATAATCCGACTTTCATTGTTGTTATATTTATCTTGTTTGCTATTTTTATTCTTTTTCTACATGACTAAAAGCCGCTGCAAAAGTAACAAAATAATTGCAAAAATACGACATTCTAGAGAAGAAATAATAATAATTGATGTTATTTAACTGTAAAGATTTGCAGAAAATTTGGAATAATCAAATAAATAGCGTAACTTTGCATCCCGAAATAGTGTGTCTACCATTTGTGAACTAACGCAAATACAGTTTAGTTGCTAAAAACATAAATAATAAGACATATAAAGAACAAACTTATAGTTATATAAATAATGAAGAAACAGCTTAAGAAAGTCCTCGTTCTGGGTTCCGGTGCTTTGAAAATCGGCCAGGCAGGTGAGTTTGACTATTCCGGTTCGCAGGCTCTCAAGGCTTTGCGCGAGGAGGGTATTAGTTCCGTCCTCATTAATCCAAACGTTGCTACAATTCAGACAAGTGAAGGTATTGCTGACAAGGTTTATTTCTTGCCGGTGACACCTTTTTTTGTAACTGAAATTATCAAGAAGGAGCGCCCAGACGGCATCATGCTGGCTTGGGGTGGCCAGACGGGTTTGAACGTTGGTACAGAACTTTACCTCAACGGTGTGCTCAAGGAGTACGGTGTGGATGTGTTGGGTACTTCGGTAGAGGCTATCATGAATACGGAAGACCGCGACCTCTTCGTGAAGGAGCTCAACAAGGTTGACCTCAAGGTTCCTGTAAGCCACGCTTGCGAGAACATGGAGGAGGCTGTGGCTGCGGCACGCAACATCGGCTACCCTATCATGATCCGTTCTGCCTATGCGCTGGGTGGTCTCGGTTCTGGTGTCTGCAAGACCGAAGAGGAGTTCAAGGAGATTGCTGAATCTGCCTTCACTTTCGCACCTCAGGTGCTTGTTGAGGAGAGCCTGAAGGGATGGAAGGAGATTGAGTTCGAGTGCATCCGTGATGCTAACGACCGTTGCTTCACCGTTGCCTCTATGGAAAACTTCGACCCACTCGGAATCCATACAGGTGAGTCTATCGTGGTGGCCCCAACCTGTTCTCTTACCGACGAGCAGGTGAAGATGTTGCAGGACATCGCCGTGAAGTGCGTCCGTCACCTCAACATCGTGGGTGAGTGCAACATCCAGTATGCTTTCAACGCTGAGACCAACGACTACCGTATCATCGAGATCAATGCTCGCTTGAGCCGTTCTTCTGCCCTCGCATCTAAGGCTACCGGTTATCCGCTCGCCTTCGTTGCTGCCAAGATTGCCCTCGGTTATACACTCGACCAGATTGGTGAGATGGATACTCCTAACTCAGCTTATGTGGCTCCATCACTCGACTATATGATCTGTAAGATTCCTCGTTGGGACCTTACCAAATTTGCCGGTGTAAGCCGCAAGATTGGTTCTTCCATGAAGTCTGTAGGCGAAATCATGTCTATCGGCCGTTCATTCGAGGAGATGCTCCAGAAGGGTCTCCGTATGATTGGTCAGGGAATGCACGGTTTCGTAGGCAACGACCACACCAAGTTTAATAACTTGGATGAGGAACTTTCTAACCCTACCGACCTCCGTATCTTCGCCATCGCCCAGGCTTTGGAGGAAGGTTACACCATCGAGCGCATCGAGGAGTTGACCAAGATTGATCCTTGGTTCATCGAGCGCATGAAGAATATCGTAGATTACAAGCACAAGCTTTCTGAATATAATACTCTGGAGGAGATTCCTGCCGAGGTATTGCGCGAGGCTAAGGTATTGGGCTTCTCTGACTTCCAGATTGGGCGCTTCGTATTGAAGACCAAAGATACCAACATGGAGAAGGAGGTGCTGGCTGTTCGTGCCCTGCGCAAGAAGCTGAACATTCTTCCTGCCGTAAAGCGCATCCCTACTGTGGCAAGCGAGCATCCTGACCTCACCAACTATCTCTACATGACATACGCTGTAGAGGGTTACGACATCAACTACTACAAGAACGAGAAGTCTGTCATCGTTCTCGGTTCGGGTGCTTACCGCATCGGTTCTTCCGTAGAGTTCGACTGGTGTTCAGTAAACGCCATCAATACAGCCCGCAAGTTGGGTTACAAGTCAATCATGATCAACTACAACCCGGAGACCGTATCTACCGACTACGATATGTGCGACCGTCTCTACTTCGATGAGCTTTCATTCGAGCGTGTACTCGATGTCATCGACCTGGAGTCACCACGTGGTGTGATTGTTTCTGTGGGTGGTCAGATTCCAAACAACCTGGCTATGAAGCTTCATCGCCAGTCTGTGCCAATCCTGGGTACCTCTCCTGTCAACATCGACCGTGCCGAGAACCGTGGTAAGTTCTCTGCCATGCTCGATAAGTTGGGTATCGACCAGCCTAAGTGGAGCGCCCTCACATCAATGGAGGATGTCCAGAAGTTCATCGACGAGGTAGGCTATCCTGTTCTCGTTCGTCCATCCTACGTTCTTTCCGGTGCAGCCATGAACGTTTGCCACGATGATGATGAGTTGCGTCGCTTCCTGGAGGCAGCTTCTGAGGTTTCTAAGGAATACCCAGTAGTTATCTCTCAGTTTATGACAGAGACCAACGAGATTGAGTTCGATGGTGTTGCCCAGAACGGTGAGATTGTAGAGTATGGTATTTCAGAGCACGTAGAGTATGCAGGCGTTCACTCTGGTGATGCCACCATGACCTTCCCTGCCCAGCAGATTTCCTTCGCTACAGCCCGTCAGATCAAGAAGATTTCACGTGCCATCGCCAAGGAGCTCAACATCTCTGGTCCTTTCAATATCCAGTACCTGGCTAAGGGTCGTGATGTAAAGGTAATCGAGTGTAACCTCCGTGCATCCCGTTCGTTCCCATTCGTGAGCAAGGTATTGAAGCGCAACTTCATCGAAACGGCTACCCGCATCATGCTCGATGCTCCATATCAGAAACCGGATAAGTCTGCTTTCGATATCGACCGTATGGGTGTGAAGGCATCCCAGTTCTCATTCGCCCGCTTGCAGAACGCCGACCCTGTTTTGGGTGTGGACATGAGTTCTACCGGTGAGGTAGGCTGTATGGGTGATACTTTCGAGGAGGCATTGCTCAACTCATTGATTGCTACCGGCTACAAGATTCCTTCTAAGGACAAGGGCATCATGCTTTCAAGTGGTGGTGCCAAGGAGAAGGCTTCTCTGCTCGATGCTGCACAGGCGCTGGTGAAGAACGGTTACACCATCTATGCTACAGCCGGTACAGCGAAGTTCCTGAACGAGAACAACGTGAAGGCTACAGCCGTAGGATGGCCTGATGAGGACCACAAGGATATTCCTAACGTGATGCAGATGATTGCCGACCACAAGTTCGACCTCATCGTCAATATCCCTAAGAATCACACCAAGCGTGAGCTGACCAACGGTTACAGAATCCGTCGTGGCGCCATCGACCACAACATTCCTCTGTTCACCAATGCCCGTCTGGCTTCAGCCTTCATCGAGGCATTCTGCACAATGAGCCAAGACCAGTTGCAGATTAAGAGCTGGCAGGAGTACGAGTAATCTCGTTGTTTTTCAGGCACGGATTACACGGATTACACGGATTTTTATGAGAGATGATTATCGCTTTTTTTATGAGAGATGATTATCGCTTTGCTTATATTAGCACCATAAATCCGTGTAATCCGCGTAATCCGTGCCTTTTTTATATCTAAAAAGCTTATGCCACACCCTCCAAGCCTTATAGGGCTTTTATTTTATTCCCCGCCATGAGAAAAAAAAGCTGAAATGATGGCTATCTCATTATTTTATTGTACCTTTGCAAACAGAAAATAAGAATAAAGAATGATAGTTTGTATAGCAGAGAAACCGAGTGTGGCTAAGGACATCGCCCGAATCATCGGGGCTACCACGGCACGCGACGGTTATATGGAAGGTAATGGTTACCAAGTAACATGGACCTTCGGCCACCTTTGTGAGCTGAAGGAACCGGATGATTATACTCCGATGTGGAAACATTGGAGCCTTGCGGCGTTGCCGATGATTCCACAGCGTTTCGGTATCAAGCTCATCAACGATGAAGGCATCAAGAAGCAGTTTGCTACCATCGAGAAACTGATGCAGGCTGCCGACAGCATCATCAACTGCGGTGACGCCGGACAGGAAGGTGAGCTTATCCAAAGATGGGTGATGCAGAAGGCACAGGCGAAATGCCCGGTCAAGAGACTGTGGATTTCGTCCATGACCGATGAAGCCATCAAGCAGGGTTTCCAGGAACTGAAAGACCAGGGGGAATATCAGTCACTCTATCTTGCCGGACTTTCCCGTGCCATCGGCGACTGGATTCTCGGTATGAACGCCACCCGACTTTATACATTGAAATACGGACAGAACCGACAGGTGCTCAGCATCGGCCGGGTGCAGACCCCTACCCTTGCCCTCATCGTAAACCGCCAGAAGGAAATCGACAACTTCGTTTCTGAACCTTACTGGGTACTCGCCACCATCTACCGCGACACCCAGTTTACCGCCACCAGCGGCAAGTTTACCAGCAAGGAGGAAGGCGAGAAGGCTTTCAGCACCATCGCCGGCAAGCCCTTCACCGTTACCGATGTAAGCAAGAAGAAGGGAAACGAGGCGCCACCTCATCTCTACGACCTCACCTCGCTGCAGGTGGATTGCAACAAGAAGTTTGCTTACTCTGCCGATATTACGCTGAAGCTCATCCAGAGTCTCTACGAGAAGAAGTATACCACTTATCCTCGTGTAGATACCCAGTTTCTGACCGACGATATCTATCCGAAATGTCCGCAGATTCTGAACGGAGTAAGTCAGGCAAAGATCATGAGTCAGCAGAAATACCTCCCGCTCATTCAGCAGCTCGCAACAATCAGCAAGAAATTGCCGAAGAGCAAGAAGGTTTTCGATAATAGCAAGGTAACCGACCACCACGCCATCATCCCGACCGGTGTTCCGCCAACCGGACTCACCGATATGGAGGCAAACGTGTATGATCTCATCGCCAAGCGCTTTATCAGCGTGTTCTATCCGGACTGTAAATTCTCTACCACCACCGTTTTGGGCGAAGTCATCAACGAAGACGGACCGAAACCGGAAAAGATAGAGTTCAAGGTGAGCGGTAAGGAGATTCTCGAACCAGGCTGGCGAGTAGTCTATGCCAAGGATGTAAAAAATGCAGATGACGATGATGCTTCAGATAACGCCAACGGAAATGCAGACTCAGGAAACGGTGCCAAGAAGGAAGTAGTAGAAGAAAGAACCCTCCCATCCTTCACAAAAGGCGAATCGGGAGAACATCAGCCTACCCTGACGGAGAAATGGACCACACCACCTAAGTATTATACCGAGGCAACCCTGCTCCGTGCGATGGAGACAGCCGGCAAATTCGTAGAAGACGAAGAACTTCGTGCTGCATTGAAGGAGAACGGAATCGGCCGACCATCTTCCCGTGCCGGCATCATCGAGACCCTCTTCAAGCGCCACTACATCCGTCGCCAGCGCAAGAATCTGATGGCAACCCCGACAGGCATCGAACTCATTGACACCATCCATGAGGAACTGCTGAAGAGTTGCGAGCTGACCGGTATCTGGGAGAAGAAACTCCGCGACATCGAGCACAAGACCTACGATCCTGCCGACTTCATCAACGGACTGAAAGAACAGATCAACAAGATTGTCATCGATGTATTGTCAGACAACAGCAACCGAAGAGTAACCATCATGACAGAGGAAGACCTCAAGAAGAAACCGGCAGCCAAGAAACCAACTGCCCGAAAGGCTCCTGCCAAGAAAGCCGATAAGGCAGCAGCACAGAATACAGATTCTCAGAATGCCCCTGCTCAGCCGGCTCCTGCATCCGACCCAATGGTTGGCAAACCATGTCCGCTCTGCGGCAAGGGCGTCATCATCAAGGGCAAGACCGCTTATGGCTGCAGTAACTGGAAGGCAGGCTGCCAATATCGTCAGCCATTCTCGCAGATGTAAATCAATATGAAACAAATAAGACTTTATCAAATCATAACAGCAATCAGCTGCCTCTTTCTGATAAGTTGCGGCATTGACCAGAACCTGAAGAAAGCAGACAAGCATCTTTCTTTAGGCGAATACTACGATGCGGCAACCCAATATAAAAAGGTGTACACCAAGACACCTACCAAAGAGCGGGCTACCCGGGGCAAGGTGGCTCTGAAGATGGCACGCTGCTATGATAAAATCAACAGTACGCCAAAGGCATTGGCTGCCTACAGCAATGCCATCCGATACAAGCAGGCAGACCTCAACGACCGCCTGGCTTACGCCCGGCTTCTCCTGAAGAACGGAAGTTACAGACAGGCTGCCAAGGAATTCGAATTCCTGCTCGATTCCATGCCCGACAACGTGCTGGTAAAGAACGGACTCGAATCGGCACGAAAAGCCCCTGTCTGGAAGAAGGAAGGAAGCCGGTACAAGGTAAAGCGGATGGATGTTTTCAACTCCCGAAGAGACGACTATTCGCCGATGTTCCTCAGCGATGACTACAGCCAGCTCTATTTTACCTCAACCCGCAACGAAGCCCAGGGCAGCGACCTGAACGGAGTGACGGGAACGAAATCTGCCGACATCTTCTTCTCTGAAAAGAACGACAAAGGCAAATGGAGCAAGCCGGAAGCCATCGGAACCGGTCTCAATACCGACTACGAAGAGGGCGCATGCTGCTTTACCCCAGACGGCAAGCAGATGTACCTCACCCAGTGTGCCACCGATCCCACTTCGCCCCGCTTAGCCCAGATAGTAACCTCCAACCGCTCAGATGCAGCCTGGAGCAAGCCTACAAATCTGGAAATCAGCAAAGATACACTCAGCTGTTTTGCCCATCCAGCCATCTCCCCTGATGGCGAATGGCTCTATTTCGTATCAGACATGCCGGGCGGAAAAGGCGGACTCGACATCTGGCGAGTGCACATCACTCCTGGCGGACTGGGCGGCGTAGAGAACCTGGGCGAACCTATCAACACCCCAGGCGATGAGATGTTCCCTACCTTCCGTCCTAACGGCGACTTCTACTTCAGCAGCAACGGTCATGTGGGAATGGGCGGACTCGACATCTATATCGCCAAAGTAAATTCCATCACCCGGAAATATGAACTCACCCACCCCGGCTATCCGCTGAATACAGAAGCCGATGACTTCGGAATGACTTTCGAGGGTCTCCACAACCAGGGTTTCTTCTGCTCCAACAGAAAAGACGGAAGAGGCTATGATCATATCTACTCCTTCGAGAATCCGGAGATTGTTACCACAATGAAGGGATGGGTTTACGAGAAAGACGGTTATGAACTGCCTGCCGCCGAGGTGAGAATCGTAGGCAACGACGGAACGAACAGGAAACTATCCGTCAAGGGCGACGGTTCGTTTGTCCTCCCTATCAATCCGCAGGTCGACTACCTGGTGATGGCATCCTGCAAAGGCTACCTCAACCACAAGGAAGAACTTCGGGTTGATTCGGCTAAAGAGAGTAAGGAATACGTGCTCCAGTTCCCGCTGGCTTCCATCACAGCCCCTGTACTCATCGACAACATCTTCTACGATTTCGACAAGGCAACCCTTACCGAAGCCAGTACAACAGCCCTCGACCAGCTGGTAACGCTGCTGAAAGAGAACCCGCACGTTACCATTGAACTCAGCGCCCATTGCGACTACAAGGGAAACAGCGAATATAACAAGCATCTGTCTCAGCGCCGCGCCCAATCGGTAGTAGACTACCTGATAAAACACGGCATAGAGAAAGAGCGCCTCACCCCTGTGGGCTATGGTAAGGAGAAGCCGAAGAATGTGCGCAAGAAACTCACCGAGAAGTATCCTTGGCTCAAGGAAGGCGACGTGCTCAACGAAGAATTTATCCTGAAGCAGAGCAAGGAGCATCAGGAAATCTGCAACCAGCTGAACCGCCGAACCGAGTTCAAAGTGCTACGCACTACCTATAAATTGTTTTAGAAACCGATATCATAAGCATAGGTGCTCTACTGAAAAAGTAGCAGCACCTATTTGTTTTTCTATATTCAGCAATATTAAATCTTCGTTCATCGACGCTGAATGTCCGTTCAGCGACGTTGAATGTACGTTCAGCGACGTTGAATGTACGTTCAGCGTCGATGAACGGAGATTTCAAGAGTATAAAGATGATATTTATAGTAATAAAAAACTCTTTCTATTAGCACTAAAAACTATTCTGCTAATAGAAAGAGTTGATCATTCATACAATTGATATCAGGGAAGAAGCCTACTGACGTGCATCAGCCAGTTCATTATATCCCCAAACCATGATGAGGACAACGATGCCTGCCAGCACCATCAGGAGATTCTGAGAGTGGGCGATGGAATCTGCCACATGCGTAAGGGCACGCGAACCGGAGAGGAGGAAATCTATCTTCATTGAGAAAAGCCATCCCTGAATCTGCTCCCATCCCTGACAGACTACTGCTATGATGATGCCTGCTGCCACACAGGCTGCCGTCCATAAATGTTCCAGGCGCTGGCGCTTAACCAGCGACATCGCAGTATCAGTATCGGGTAAAGCCGGCAATGCCTGCATCACCCTGTCGGAGAATCCGTCATCAGGAATTTCTGACATCTGGCAATCGGAAAAGAACATCTGCAAGAGTTCTTCATCCTGAGGGTTCAACGGTTCCCCTTTCATGCTCTCCAACTTCTTATCATTTATCTTATCGGTCATAACCATTCTGTTTTAAGTAACTTGCAAGTTTCTGTTTTCCTCGAGAGAGATGCGACTTGATGGTGCCTTGCGCCATTCCCGTCACCTCTGCAATCTTATCTATAGAGAGTCCATCCATCAGCTGCAGCGTGATGCATGTACGTTCATTTTCACTCAATATCTGTAATGCCTTGAGCAAATCCATCTTCAATCCGGCATTGGCGCCCTGTGCATTCTTACCGGAAACGGCAGGCGTATCGATGTCCTGCGTCTCCTTATGGCTGCGGGTATAATCATACCATACATTATAGGCGATGCGGTAGAGCCAGGTGGAGAAAGAGGCTGTACCCCTGAAACCGGACAGATGGGTATATGCCTTGACAAAGGTATCCTGAGCCAAGTCGTCACTCAGCTGCGCATCCCCCAGCGTCTGCCGCAGAAAGAACCCACGAATGGGTGACTGATACTTCCTGACCAGCAGGTCGAACGACTTGCGGTCATGAAGCATCACCACCTTCGTGACGAGAGAGATATCGGATAACTTTTCCACCTTATATATATTAACTAATAATTGTTGTTCTTTTCCTTGTGACTTCCCCTCCTATTGAGAAGCCATGATATGTTGAATGTCGGCTGCTAGACCGGAGTACCATTATACCCCGTGCCCTGGTCGCCGTGACGGTTCTTCCACCAGTCCTTGATGGCAGGAAGCGAGCCGATAACGGTCTGACCGATGCCATAGATGAAGACCAGGGCTCCGATGCCAGCCAGGAAATCAGCATCCCACCAGGCAAACATGGCGCATAAGCCGGCTCCCAGGAAGGCATTTCTCAATCCACGCTTTACCAGATACTCATCGCTCTGCTTGTCTATCGGCCGGTCGCTTTCCGGAACATTGATGCCCTTCTCCATCGCCATCTCTGCCAGTTTCATCCGGTCGTTGTGTCTACGCATGAGATAACGGACGATGAGAAAGACGATAATCAAAGGGGCAAAGACGAACAACAAGCCGAAAATGATGCAGAAGACGATGATTAAAGCCAGCGCTCCGCCACCAAATACCGAACCGATGAAATCGAAAGGATCATCATAGTTGTCTAAACTGTATTTAGAATGAACAGATCTATTATCATTCTCATCATAATCATCATAGGTAGCCGAATCTGTACTGGTTGTATCAGAATAAGCCTCCAACGCCTCGTCGTCTTTATCCTTCGAAGCAGATGGCTGTGCGGCAGATGCAGGAGCAGCCTTTGGGTCTACCTGTTGGGTAGTTGGATGATAACGATGTTTTGGAGCAGAAGACGCCAAAGACACTTGGGTGGCTCCGATGCTCATAACGAGCGCTAATGCCAATATTGCTTTCTTCATATCATTATTTTTTATTGTTTTACCTTGTTATTTTAAAAATTTCTGCTTCTTAGACGCATCTCTTCGCAATTTAGTTGCAAAGAAACGAAATTTTTCTTATTTTTGCAAATAAATTAAAGAAAAAGAGACAGAATGAAGACATTACCTGAAGATTTCAGAACATATACGCAGGCACTGATGGGCGAAAAGCTGTATCAGCGTCTGGAGCATGCTATCCTTGAAGAGGAGGCACCAACCAGTATCCGCATCAATCCTTTTAAATGCAAGGATGCTGATGGCGAACCGATTCCCTGGTGTCCGGAAACCGGACGTTATCTCTCTACGCGTCCCGGATTCACCTTCGATCCGCTGCTGCATGCCGGCTTATATTATGTACAGGAAGCCTCATCCATGTTTGTAGATATGGCTATCCGACAGTACGTAAAAGAACCGGTGATGATGCTGGATCTCTGTGCTGCCCCTGGCGGAAAGTCGACTGCCGTAAGAGCTGCCTTGCCGGAAGGAAGTCTGCTCTTCAGCAACGAACCGATGCGCATCCGCTCGCAGATTCTAGCCGAAAACGTACAGAAGTTCGGCCATCCGGATATGATTGTAACCAACAACTATCCCCGCGATTACAAGAAATCGAAATTGCAGTTTGATGTGATTCTTACCGATGTTCCCTGCTCCGGCGAAGGAATGTTCCGCAAAGATGAAGGGGCTATCGGCGAATGGAGTACCCAGAATGTGAACAACTGCTGGCAGCTGCAGCGCGAAATCGTATCGGATATCTGGAACTGTCTGAAGCCAGGCGGTATCCTGATTTACTCTACCTGCACCTTCAATGCGCACGAAGATGAGGAGAATGTGGACTGGATATGCGAAGAACTTGGGGCAGAAGTGATGGCACTGGAGGGTGTAGAAGATGCATGGAACATCACCCGCAACCTCACGGGCACCGACTTCCCTGTTTACCGGTTCATTCCTGGCGTTTCGCGAGGCGAAGGTCTGTTTATGGCGATTCTGAAGAAAGAGGGCGAATGGGAAGCAGGTTCTTCAGCCAAGGAGAACAGGAAGGATAAGAAAAAGAAAGACAAGAAGGTGGCTAAAGGAAAGGGACCGGAGATTCCGGACGGCTGGCTGAAGGCTGATACGGAATGGATGCCTGCAGAAAGCAACGAGACGGTTTACGCCATTCCGGGCAGATGGAAAGACATCTACGACCAGGCTGAAAAGAACCTGAAGGTGCTGCATGCAGGTGTGAAACTGGGAACAGACAAGGGAAAGGGTCTCATTCCCGACCAGGCTCTCGCTCTCTCTACGATGCTCAACAAAGAACACTTCCCTCAGGTGGAGTTATCCTACGAAGATGCCATCCGCTACCTTCGCAAGGAGGCTGTTAATCTACCCGCCGATACGCCTAAGGGTTATGTACTGGTAACCTACAGACAGGTTCCGATAGGATGGGAAAAGAACATCGGCAACCGTGCCAACAACCTCTATCCGCAGGAGTGGAAAATCAAGAGTAGCCATGGGACGGGAGAGCTGTTTATAGTTAATAGTTTATAGTTAATAGTTTATAGTTAATAGTTTACAGCAAGAATGAATAATTCAACATTTAACACTTAACATTCTAAATAAAAAATGTTCAGCATCATCGCCTGTATATCAAAAGTGCATAGAGCTATCGGGTACAAGAACCGGTTGCTCTACACCATCCCATCAGACATGTCCCGATTTCGTATGCTCACAACTGGACATACGATCATCATGGGCAGGAAGACATTTGAGTCGCTGCCGAACGGAGCCTTGCCCAACCGCCGTAATATTGTTATCTCGAAGACAAAAGAGCAGATAACAGGGTGCGAAGTATACACCTCTCTGGAAGAAGCGCTGGCAGCAAGGAAAGAAGAGGTTGGAAGCAAAGAAGCATCAGATGAATGTTTCATCATCGGAGGAGCCAGCATATATGAACAGGCTTTGCCTTTTGCAGACAAGCTTTATCTCACAATCGTAGAAAAAGAACCTGAACATGCCGATACCTTCTTTCCGGAAATCAATCCGGCAGAATGGGAAGTGACAGAAAAAGAAATGAGGAATGAAAACGGCTTACCGTTCACATTCCTCACCCTTTATAGAAAGCAGTAATCCCGCAGGGAGCTACTGCTTTTTTTTCTTTTTATATCTTATTTCTCTGCTGCAGCCTCCTCATCAGTTTCCTCTTCATCATCGTTGAAACTCTTGAGATCCTGCATAGAAAGCTGACGGTTGATAGATGCATTGAAAGAGATGATGGTCTCGCTGCGAGACAATCCCAGTGGCTGCAACTTATCATGGATGATTTCCAAGAGATGGTGGTTGTTCAGCGCATAAATCTTGATAAACATATCAAAACCGCCTGTAGTATAGTGACACTCCACAACCTCAGGAATCTTCTTCAACTCCTCTACAACCTGGTCAAACTTCTCAGGCTCCTTCAGATAGAGTCCCATATAAGCACAAGTTTCGTAACCTATCTTTTCTGGGTCAATGATGAATTGTGAACCCTTGATGATACCAAGATTTGTAAGTTTAGCAACACGCTGATGAATGGCAGCACCGCTCACATTGCAAGCGCGTGCCACTTCCAAAAATGGAATACGGGCATCCTGAGAAATCAGCTTCAGAATCTGCCTATCTAATGAATCTAAAATTTGTTTTGACATAATACTAATAATTTGCTTGCAAAGATAATACAAAAAATTAATAAAAGCAATTTTTTAAGAGAAAAACATGATAAATTAATATTATTTTCCTTTTTCTGTGGCAGAATAACTGATTTTTAGTGCTTTTGCCTGGCGCAAAGCCTGCTTTACGTCGGTTATCACACCCATCTTGGTTTCCTGATCTGCTTTGATTGATACGGTCATCAGCTTCTGGTCTTCCGGCGACATACGCTTCTTTTCTGCCGAAATGTAATCCATCACTTCGGGAGCCGAAGCAAACTTATCATTCAACTGAATCTGGGTACCGGTACCATACTTTGCCTGCATCTCTTTGGTTGGCTTACCTATATAAATATGGCTCACCGCCGATTTCTTGGTCAGGCGGGTGAGTTCCTTGCCTTGTGGCAAACGGCAGTCTACCTTCAAGGTAACCTGGCGCATGTGGGTAACAATCATAAAGAAGAACAGTACGGAGAAAATCAGGTCTGGCAGAGAAGATGTATTCAACCCTGGCACTTCATGCGATTTCTTATGAAAATTCATCATTGTTTACCTCCTTTCTGCTGTTCTGTAGCTGTTTCTGCCGATTTTTCTTCCCCTTGCTTTTCTTCAGCATTGGCATCAACACGCTGGTCGGTTTGAGTCATTGCGTTGGCATACGACTCTGTGATGCGCTGCGGACAGATGTTGCGCACCTGTTCTTTCTGGTCATTGTTCAAGAGGGCATAATCCCTGTGATATTTCTTCTGGGCTGTTTCGTTGCGTAGCTGGCTATATGCTTCCATCAGCTGATTCTGCATCTGGAAATAGAGATTATAGTCGGCATCTCGGTCACTCTCGATAGAGATGAGATGTTTCTTGCCCAGGCGGTGTACAAAGCGGATGGTTTCTTCCTTGAGCTGGCTTACCTTCATCGGCTTGTCGTTAACCAAAAGCGTATCACCAGCTGTCAGGCGCAGTGCCATGAGGTTAGCCTTGTCTACCACTGTCTGCTGCTCCTTCTTCTGCGGTTCAGGTGAAGGGAGTTGGCGCAACAGTCCCTTATCCACATCCATTGATGTGGTGACAAGGAAGAATATCAACAGCATGAACGAGATGTCGGCTGTAGATGTGGTATTCAGTCCCGGGGTTTCGCGTTGCTTCCTTCTAATCAGCATATTTAATCCTTATTTATAGAATAGAGGGCCCAAAGCACTCTCTTTAGTTTTTCTTCCGAATATAACGTGTGGCACCGAAACAGACGGCACCGATTCCTGCCACCAGCATCAGGAGCGATGTGATGACAAACATATCTGAAAGCTTGAGCCAGAGCCAGTCGGCATAATTCTCGCCATTGATGAGCATCGGAGCAGAACCGCCCAAAAGGAAGGTAAGCAGCAAAACTGCCAAAGTTCCGATCCATGTGATGCGGAAGATGCGGCGCACGGGAATGCCATTCACTACAGCCTCCGACTTGCTGCTGCGATAATCTCTGATCATCGAAAAGACTGCCAGTCCCACACCTCCTATCAGGAAGAGCCACATCAGCAGGATGAGCACATCGGTAAAGAGAGGCGCATTAAAGTCGGGGTTCTCTTCGAAAGGCAAATCGTAGCCTACCAAAAAGAACAGACCGAAAACCAGCACCGCCAATCCTATCATGATATAGAACACCTGCTGCGATATCTTTTCGGCCGACTTGTTATTTTGAACTTTGAACTTTGAACTTTGAACTTTAAACATGGAACTTTCAACTTTGAACTTTATGATTAGTAAAGCCAATGAATTTTTCACTCTTCGTTCTTCACTCTTCACTTATTCTTGGCAATAATATCCATCAAAGTAACCGCCGATTCCTCCATCTGGCTTGTCAGGTGCTCCACCTTAGAAAGGATGTAGTTATAGAAAACCTGAAGGATGAGGGCTACGATGATACCGAAGATAGTAGTGATGAGCGCCACTTTCATACCCGAAGCAACGATAGTAGGACTGATATCGCCCGCCTGCTGAATCTGGTCGAATGACATGACCATACCGATCACGGTTCCGAGGAATCCGAGCGATGGCGCCATAGCGATAAAGAGTTTGATCCAGGAGCAGCCCTTCTCCAGATTAGCCGCCTGAACGGTACCATATCCACTTACCGAGCGCTCGATGTCATCAAGACTCTCGCTGATATGCATCAATCCCTGGTAGCAGATAGAAGCCACCGGTCCGCGTGTATTCCGGCAGAGCGTCTTAGCCCCTTCCACATCTCCCGCCGCCACCTTCTGGTCGATATCCTGCATCAACTTCTTGGCGTTGATTTCAGAGAGACTCAGATAGATGATGCGCTCGATACAGAAAGCCATACCCACGATGAGGGCGATGGCAACGAGAGACATAAATCCCGCATTACCCTCTATAAACTTTGTCTTAAGAGCTTGATGAAATCCCATGTTCTCTTCTTGAGCCATCATAGGCAGAGAACACATCCATGTGAAAACCAATATTGCAAAACGTGCAATAGCTGTATTTTTCTTCATATACCTTATTATATATATAAAAGCGGAAAGAGGGGGATTCGAACCCCCGAACCGGTTTTGCCGGTTACACGCTTTCCAGGCGTGCCTCTTCAGCCACTCGAGCACCTTTCCATATTCCGAAGAACTCTTCTTAATCGCCGCAACATGCTGCTGCAACAATTTCGAAGTGCAAAATTATTGCTTTTCCTCCGAAATACCATAACTTTCATTGTTTTTTTATGTTTATTTAAGGAGTTTTGAACGCTTACTGCCTATACTAGGGATACGGATAGCGGAAAAATACGCTCTGCATTGATATTGGTCTGCCGGGCAAACTCCTCTTCGCTTACGCCATAAGCCTTGGCGAGCGTCTTCATCACTTCTACCACGAAGGCGCTTTCGTTGCGTTTTCCTCGGTATGGAACGGGAGCCATGTAAGGAGAATCGGTCTCCAGCACGATGCGGTTCATAGGAACCACGGCAGGAAGGTCTTCACGCAGATGGCTGCTCTTGAAAGTAGATACGCCACCGACGCCCAATACAAACTTATCGAAGGAGAGGAGTTCTTCGGCTTCCTTCTGGTTGCCCGTAAAGCAATGGAAGACGCCACCCGGCAGTTCTTTCTCATACTTTCTGAGCAGATGCACCATCTCGTTCTGCGCCTTGCGGCAATGAATCATCAGCGGGAGCTGGGTTTCTACCGACCATTTTACCTGTTCCTCGAAAGCCTCGAGCTGCTCGTTTTCGAACTCACGGCTCCAGTAATAATCAAGTCCTACCTCTCCGATAGCAATCAAGTCTGAAAACTGAGGAGAACCCGCCTGACTGGCATTACCGGTCATGCGATGCTCCTCCAGTATCTTCCGGAGTTCAGCCAGCTGTTCCTTCCAGTCAGCCTTCACCTCTTCAGGATGCAGACCAATCATCGGATAAGCATAGCCTGGATATTCCTTAGCCAATGCCAGGACCGCGTGTGTGGTCTTCACATCGATGGCAGGCAAGAACACCTTACCTACCCCCGCTTCCTTGGCACGGGCGAAAGCCTCCGCCCTATCCTCATCAAATTCTTCCGCATCGAAATGCGTATGTGTATCTATTACTTTGAACATTGAACTGTCAACTTTGAACTTTATGATTAGTAAAGCCGATGAATTTTTCACTCTTCGTTCTTCACTCTTCACTTCAATTAGTACTGTCGCTTCATCATTTTCTGAGCATACTTTGCCAATTCCTCCTTACGCTCAGCAGGCACATTCACGGCATCCAGATACTTCTTGCTCTGCTCGAAATAATAAGCAATCTTATCCTGCGCCATTTTGTCGATACCTATCTCGTTGTATAGACGGGTAACGGCAGCCACCTTCTCCTTGCGGTCGAACTCCTCGGCATCCACCCATTTCTGGAGTTCTGCACGCTGAGCGTCGTTGGCATGGTTGAAGGCATTGATAAGCATATACGTCTTCTTGTTGGATGTGATATCGCCACCAATCTCCTTACCGAACACCTTGGTATCGCCGTAAACATCGAGGTAATCATCCTGCAACTGGAACGCCAATCCTATCTGCTCGCCAAACTTATACAGGTTCTCTGCATCCTCATCAGAAGCATCGGCAAGGATAGCACCCATCTTCAGGGCACAAGCCAGGAGAACGCTGGTCTTGAGGCGGATCATCTCGATATATTCCTCCTCCTTTACATCGTTACGGTTTTCAAACTCCATATCAAACTGCTGACCTTCACCAATTTCCAGAGCAGTGGTCGTAAAGAGTTTCAACACCTTGGCAAGATGCTTTTCATCACATTGAGCCATACGCTCATAAGCCAGAACGAGCATGCTGTCACCCGAAAGGATTGCCGTATTGGCATCCCATTTCTTATGAACCGTTTCATGACCGCGACGCAAATCAGCATTGTCCATCAGGTCATCATGCAGCAAAGTATAGTTATGATAAGTTTCCAGGGCAACGGCATTCATCAGAATCTTCTCAGGATTGTCCTTGAAAAGATTGTAGCCCAGAAGCATGAGCGTAGGACGAATACGCTTGCCACCCATAGAAAGTACGTATCTGATAGGCTCATAAAGAGACTTTGGCTTTCTTTCGTAAGGCAAATTAGCCAGAAACTCATTTACCATGCTTAAAATTTCATCTGCTGTCTTCATAATAATGTATAATTTATAATGTATAATTTACAATGAACAATTTATAATTTATAGCTGGAACACTACCGGGATGGCAATCATCGTGCGACAGACCTTGCCTTTATCGATGCCCGGTTTCCACTTCGGCATCATCTTCATCACCCTCAAAGCCTCGTTGTCGAGCAATGGATCTACCGAAGTGCTTACCTTGATATTGGCAACACTTCCATCCTTGTTTACGATAAAGGATACCACTACGGTTCCCTGAATCCTACTTTTCTGGGCAGCTACAGGGTACTTCAGGTTCTTGGTAAGCCACTGCATGAAGGCAGACCAGCCACCAGGAAACTGCGGTATCTTCTGCACGACGGTCAGTTTGATAGGAGCCTCAGCTCCCGGATTCTCAATGGGAGTTTCAGGAACCGCTTCCTTCACCTCAGCTCCATCCACTACACCCGAGCCGTCGCCGATAACCAGTTCGCTGGTTGTAGAACTGATTTTCTGCGGTGCCTTCTGAGTCTGTTGCTCGGCAGCCTTCACTTCCTGAGTAATTGACTTAGAAGCAGGAGCCGAAACAGCCTCTGCACTCACCATATCTTTCTGGTCGGGACGAGCCGACATTTCCAGATCCTGTGCAAGATCTTCCATCGATTCAGACAAGTCATCATCTCCCTGCGGACCTCTCTGATATTGGAGTCCTACGAAGATGAAAGTAAAAGCCAGCAGCAAACCTAGCAGGAAAAATGTAACCCGCTTATCTTCCAGTTGTGCGCTATTTGATTTCTTAATTTCCACAATAAAAACCGTTTAAAATCGTTATTTCCTACGAAAACATTGCAAAATTACTTCTTATTATTGAAAAAAGCAGTATCTTTGCCAAAGAATTAGAAAATTTAAATGAAAAAATATGTAATTTCCGCAATATTGACGCTTTTTGCGACAATTATTGATGCTCAAGAGAGCCAAACGGGGTATAATTTCCTTCGCTTGCCGGTGAGTGCTCACGCAGCTGCTCTGGGTGGCGACAACATCACCTTGATAGAAGATGATGAGGCACTCATATTCCATAATCCGGCTCTCCTGTCATCAGTAAACGACAAGACGGTCAATCTCAATTATATGAACTATATGTCGGGGGTGAACACTGCCTCGGCTAGTTTCAACCGTATTGTCAACGACAAGGCTTCGTGGGCTGTTTCGGCTCAGTTTGTTGACTACGGCAAGATGAAAGAGACGGATGAGAACAATATCCAGATGGGTGAGTTCTCGGCAAAGGACATTGCCATTGCGGGTTACTTCTCTTATATGCTCGGTGAGAAATTCGCAGGTGGTATTGCCGCCAAATTCATCACCTCGTATATTGGCGATTACAATTCTATCGCTGTGGGAGTGGATCTGGGCATCAACTATTACGACCCTGAAACGGAATGGTCGGTTTCTTGCGTGGCAAAGAACCTGGGTGGACAGCTGAAAGCCTACGATAATGAATATGAGAAGATGCCGATCGACCTGCAGTTGGGTGTGACGAAACGCTTCGCCAACGCACCGTTCAGGGTATCAGCCACACTGGTCAACCTGAACCATTGGGACAGCAGTCTTCGTGATCATGCCGTAGTAGGTGCCGACATTCTGCTTTCGGAGAGCCTGTGGATAGGTGCCGGCTACAACTTCCGGAGAGCCAACGAGATGAAAATCAGCACCTCAGAAGATGAGGAAAGCAGTCATGGAGCCGGTTTCTCTGTGGGTGGCGGTATCAACCTGGAGCGCTTCCATCTGAACGTTGCCTACGGCAAATATCACGTCAGTAGCAACAGTCTCATGCTGAACGTAAGTTACAGATTATAAATTATACATTAAAGTTAGTTCGAAATTATGAAGAAAATAACAATAGCAATAGACGGATACTCTTCTTGCGGTAAGAGTACGATGGCAAAGGATCTTGCCAAGGAAATAGGTTATGTTTATGTAGATACGGGCGCCATGTACCGCTCGGTAACTCTCTATGCGCTGCGTCATCAGCTCTTCGAAGCAGATGGAGCCGTAAAGACTGAAGAACTGCAGAAGGAGATGAAGAACATCAGCATCTCATTCAAGTTTAATGAAACAACCGGTCGCCCAGACTGCTATCTGAACGGTGAACTGGTAGAAAAGGAAATCCGTTCGTTAGAGGTTTCCAACCACGTTAGTCCGATTGCCGCCGTTCCTTTCGTCAGAGAGGCGCTGGTAGAGCAGCAGAAGAAGATGGGCGAAGACAAGGGCATCGTGATGGATGGTCGCGATATAGGTACCACAGTGTTCCCAAATGCCGAACTGAAGATTTTCGTTACAGCCAGCTCACAGGTGAGAGCACAGCGCCGTTTCGATGAACTGAAGGAAAAAGGAATGCCAGCCAACTTCGATGCGATTCTGAAGAATGTAGAGGAGCGCGACTATATCGATACCCACCGCGAGACTTCCCCACTCAGAAAGGCTGATGATGCCATCACGCTCGACAACAGCAACATGACCATTTCTGAACAGAAGGCATGGCTGATGGAACAATATCAAAAGGCAATAGCAGAATAAGCTACAGAAAAGAGACTGCCGGGTTATTTATGCAAAAATACGTTAAATACACTACTTTTGCCGATAAATTTATTTTATTCGATGAAAAAGATTTTGGAAAAAAAACTTCAATGTAGTATCTTTGCAACCATATTAACAAGGTAGTAATGATATAGATTATAAATTTTGAGTTAATTACTGTTTTTTGAAGGTGATAGGTCTTCGGGAGAAGATTTATCACCTGTTTTATTTTCAGACAGTTTATAAAAGATAAACCCATTTGACGTTGTGTTTTACAACGTCAAATGGGTTAACTGATTAATAACCAGCATATTAAGTTTTTCTACCAACGATAAAACTATCCTATACCCTTGTTACCGCAAAACGCGGTACCAAGGTGGTTAACTAACTAACAATCAACGCATTAAATCTTACAACAAAAGAGCAGAACTATCGTTGATGATCTTTTCCTTGCACTCTTCCATCAGCCACTTCGGCGTACTGGTAGCGCCACAGATACCTACCGTTTCCACATCCTTGAACCAGTTCATATCTATCTCGTCGGCACTTTCTATCTGGTAGCTGTTGGCATTCACACTCTTGCATTCCTTGAAAAGCACCTTACCGTTCGAACTCTTTCTGCCACTCACAAAGAGGATGACATCATGCTTGCTGGCAAAGGCAGCGATGTTAGGCATACGGTTAGCCACCTGACGGCAGATGGTATCGAAACTCTTGAAGACAGCGCCCTCAACAATATGCTCCTGGCAGTATTCGATGATGCGATGGAACTCATCGAGACTCTTGGTAGTCTGGGAGTAAAGATAGATATCTTTCGAGAAATCCAGCTGACCGCTTTCCTTCAGCTGCTTCACATCCTCAAACTTCTCTACCACGATGGCATGACTCTCCGTCTGCCCCACCAGTCCGAGCACCTCAGCATGCCCGTTCTTACCGAAAATCACGATTTGAGCCTCCGGATTGTTGACATACTGCTTCTTGATGCGGCGCTGCAACTGGAGCACCACAGGACAGGTAGCATCGATGATTTCAATGTTGTTTCGCTCGGCAAGGGCATAAGTTTCAGGCGGTTCACCATGAGCACGGAGCAAGACCTTTACGCCCTGCAGTTCCTCCATCTGCTCATGGTCTATCGTGATGAGTCCCGCTTCATGCAGGCGCTCCACCTCCATACCGTTATGCACAATATCGCCCAGGCAGTAAAGTTTACCGCCCTTAGCCAACTCCTCTTCAGCTTTCTTGATGGCAGTGGTTACGCCAAAGCAGAACCCACTGCCGTTATCTATTTCTATCTGCACGATATTCGTTTTTAATTCATTGTACATTAATCTTCACCACCACCTTAGCATGGTCAGGATCATTCGTAATCATGAGGATACGAGGGTGTCTGACACGCGATTTCTTCAAGTCGGCAGCCACAGCCGTCACCTTCATCTTAACGGTCTCTCCTGGCTGAATCTTACTCTTCTTCAGGTTCACCTGCAAGCCCATCGTAAACATCTGCATGCTGCGGATATCCAGTTCCGACTTACCCTTATTGGTAATCAGAATCTCACCCTTCAGTTTCTTCTTTCCATTGAAACTACCCAGATTAAGGTCGGTGGCAGACATCTCTAGCTTCGGAGCCAGTGCCTTCCTGGTTGGAGTCATGTTTTCGAAACCAGGAAGAAGAACGGCTGATACCACGATTTCCTTCTCAGGCGCAATCTTATCGCCAGGACGCTCACCGAGATAAACCGATGTCTGGTTCAAGCCCAGGTCACGCAGTTTCTTGGAATCCAGCACGAAACTGATTTCGGCAGAATGACGCGGAGCTACCTTGGAAGGCGATACGAAAGCATGAAGATAGGATGGCAGATGCATCACTACCGGCTCCAGTAATTCGTCGGTAGGATTGAAGATATGGATGCGCTGAACCGGACGGTCGCCACGGTTCACGTCATCAAACTCCACCTCCTGGGCATCACTCTTGATGACACCCAGCATCTCATCGTAAGAACCAGCGAAATCTACTACGCTGCCCACTACCTTTCCCCTCATAGAGAGGATGAACGGCTCTTCATCCGCATTGGTATAGAGGCAAACCTGCTTGGTGAAAGTACCCATCTGCTTGGCATCGTATACCGCCTTGATGACGAAACTTTCGCCGGCAGCAATGCTCGTCTTCGGATAATCAACCTCCGTACAGCCGCAGCTTTTCAACACATTGTTGATAACCAAAGGCTTGTGCCCGTCATTCTTCAGCACGAATTCGGCAGTTACAGGCTTGCGGAACACCACCTGTCCGCAGTCTACCACCTCGTGCTGGGTTGTAATCTTCTGTGCTGATGCAGGCAGCGCCAACAGCGCTGAGAGCATCCATATATTCATCCGTTTCATACTATTCTATTTTAAATTATCAATCTATAAACTATTAATTGTTAACTCTCAACTCATACGCCTCTGTGCGGCCACCAAATTCCGGACTGTAGGTACACTCAGCGGTGCAAGTTCCACTCTGATAGTCGCCCTTTCTATCCACGTAATACTCCATTTCTACGATGTGCTTACCTTTAGATAAACGATCGAAATAGAAATTTGTTGCATAATCTCTTGGAGAAACATAGCAGCCTATGCCCCACTGATAGCCACTCTTCTGGTTAACCGGTTCCAGACATGCCGCACGCTTATCCGTAATCTGCACAAAGTCGTAGTCGCGGTCGGCGGTGATGATGAGCGTTACCTTCACCTTCTCGCCTACCTTCGCCTGCGCCTTGCCCTTGCCCTCAGATTCGGCAGGAACGATGACACGGCGCACCTTGATGCCCGACTCCATGGAACCGATTTCGCTGATAGGCTGCTTAAACACTGCATAGACGGCTCCCCAGCTGGTATAATCGCTCTTTTTGTCGATGCTCAGCTTAGATGCCTTGCCCGTCTTTTCGGTCTTCACATAGCCCAAAGTAGTGGAATCCTGCGGCATCGGCAGCAGCTTGCCATCCAGTTTCAGAACGGCATTCTCAGCCTTCCTGCTCCAGTTGCTCTCATTGCCCTTCATAAAGGCGTAGACGGCATCCACGGTGTTCACTGGCGTATCCCAAACCTGGGTACGTTTCGACATCAGGAGCCAGCGCTGCAGTTCCTCGATGGTCTGCTTGTCGTTCGGCTTCAGCATCTGCATCGCCTCTATCACGGATACCTGGGTAGGAATCTTATAGTTTCTCCAACTGTAGAGTGCCTTGCGGGTATCGTAGTAGCGGCCCATCTCCTCGCGGTAAACGGCATATTCGTTCACGCTCTGCAGATATTCGCCAGCCTTCTCGCGGTAAGCAGCATTCTGCTGGCTGTTCCTGGCGAGAACCACGGCAGCACGCGCCTTGCCATAGATGGAGAAATCACCGGTCAACTTCGACATCTTGTCCAGGAGATAAGCCTTATCCTGCTCCAGATTCTGCTTCATCTTTCTGCCATCCATCGAAAGGATGTAGAGATAATGCAGCGCCTGTTCGCTAGGATTCACCTTCTGCTTTTTCTCCTCCTGCTTCTTCATTTCTCTTACTTCCTGTGCTGTCTGCCAGGAGAGATAATCAATGGCGGAAGTCAGCATCTTGGCGGTGGATTTCTGCACACCTGCGATGGCATTCAATCGAACCATCATTTCGGCTACCGATGTAGTCATATACCGGCTGCCCTTCATTCCCTTCCACCAGGAGAAGGAACCGTCAGCATTCTGCAACTTCTTCAGTTTCTCCACCTGATTCTGCAGGCGGATGCTCTCCTGAGAGAGATTTTCCAGCGAGAGATGCTTCTGGATATGGGTGGTGATGGTATTGGCGTAGATAGCAGACATCAGCGAGATGGCGTTCTCCTCATCCGGATTACTGATGGCTGGCAGCGCCTTCACCATCAGCCAACTAGGATTGTTGGTGTACTCGATGGTTACCTTGGCATCTTCAGTGCCCTTCGCCTGCTTGCCCTCCTTGTTCAGGAAGAGTTTGCTCAGGTCGAAGTTCTGCTCGCCCTTCTGATGCAGGGTGATAGGCAGGGTGTTCACCACGAGTTCAAGGTTGCTCAAAACCGGCAGATAGTGCTGTTCACCATCGCTGTAGCCATTACCGGCAGCCACCACCTTATTAATATATACGCCTTCTTTCAGTCCCTGGACATCAAAGGAGATGGTAGCAGAGCCCTCGGCATCAATGCTGTAGTTCTGCGTCTTCTGCCAAACCACCTTGTTGGTCTCCGGGTCGAGAATCTGCATACGGGCGTTGCCGCTCACCTTCTTGTCGGAAGTATTGAAGAGTTTAACCACGATGGTACTCTTATCGCCCTCACGCAGGAAGCGAGGCATGTTAGGCTGCACCATCACGGTCTTCTGAGCCACAGCCTCATCTACCAGCAAACCGTTTCTCATCTCCTTGTCATGAGCCAATCCCATGAATTTCCAGGTAGTCACGCTCTCTGGCAGGGTAAATATGATGGCTACGTTGCCATTGTTGTCGCTCTCCAAGGCAGGATAGAAGAAGGCGGTCTCGTTCATATTCTCACGCACCTGCACCTTGTCGAGGAATTGTCCTGCATCTGAGCCAGAACCGCCGGCAAACTGCGGCATCTCCTCTACTACATCAAAAACCTTGTTGGCAGATGGAGCAGCCGCTCCGACACGGGTCATTTTAGAGCCGCGAATCCTGATGACTTTCGCTTCTTCTCGAACCAGCTCGTCTTTTTGTATACGAACAGACTCAACGGTTCCGCCAGAAGAACGTTCCAACTTGCTCAGTTCCACCGCTTGCATATAAGCATAATAGCTAAAGAATTTGCCATCAAACTTATCTACATCCAGTCCCCTCTCGTCATAATACTTGGTAGGATAAACGCCATTCAAGTAAAATGAACGGGAAGTGAGGTTGTGCTTCCAGTAGCAGTTTGGCAAACTCTGATAGAAGCCCAGGGAGATATTCCAGGAATGCGGGGCTATCTGGTCGAGCGACTTGTCATAGAGTACGCTCATCAGCTGCGCCTTGGCTGGCTTGCCGTCAGGGGTGGTAATCTTCAGCGTCCACTCCTCCTTCTGACCAGGGGTCAGACGGTTGCGGAAGGTCTTCCAGGCGATGTTCAGTTTCTTCTCAAGCAAAGGACGGGCGATGCTCATCATTCGGGTATAGCACTTGCCTTGCTTCACGAAACTATAGTTCAGTACGATGCCCGACGCATATTCCTCCTTGTAGGTGAAAGGCAGAGTCACGATACTGTCGCCCAACTCCCAGGCGCCTTTCTCCAGCAGTTTGTTGCCGGCGATGATAGAATATACGATGTGCGCTCCGTTCTCCGAAGAGCCCACCTGGATATAGACCGGCTTGCCATCACGAGGGAAGGTCTTCGCCGTCTGATAATACCATTCGGTAGTTGGCTCCACCGGATGGGTATCCTTCATGCTGAAAAGGGTGAATTTCTGCTGCAGGGTATCCTGTCCGCAGATTGCCTCCAACTGATGAACGCCAGATTTCCAAACGAGGGAAGAAGAGGCAGAAGAAGCATATTCCTTGATAGAAACCGGTGCATTCGCCTCGGCATCCTTCCATTCGCCCTTATCAATTCGATATTTCAACCTGCTCGAAATCGGCATACCACTGGCATTGCGGTAAGCGAAGGTCACCGTCTTCAGACTGTCTGTTTCGATACGCTTAGGAAGATTCACCGTGAGGATGGTTGGTTTGGTGCCCAGAGGCAGACTCATCACGCCCTCGTGGCTTTCGCCGCTGATGTCGGTAACGATGGCAGAGACCTCGAAGTTGAAGAAACGGGCGATGCGCATGAAATCGCTCATATCAGCCTCGTCTTTTCCTGACAAGGAAGCCTCCAGCGGAATCTCTACGTCGAAGGTTCCGTCCTCACGAGTCACGCAACTGTCAGTCTTCACCAACTGTCCGGCAGAGCCTGCGCCCCACCACCAGAGTTGGTTTCTGCGAGTCACCTGATACGCTACCTTGGCACCCTGTACAGGTATACCGGCATAGGTCTTGGCTGAAGCTTTCACCACTACGGTGTCGCCCCAGTTATATTTCTCGTTCACCTTCGGGAAGGTAATCTCGAAGGTTGGACGCTTGTACTCCTCCACACGGAAGAAGCGGTTAGCTCGGTCATCCACGGCTACATGATACATACCAGTCTGTCCGCCCTGAGGCAATTCGAAATCCACCGAAGCCGTGCCATACTCGTCGGTCGTAGCCTTCTGCTCAGCCACCAGCTTCCAGTTGGCGTCACTCAGGACAAACTTCAGTTCCTTGCTCTTGCCCAGCACACTGGCATCCAAGCCCTTCTTCACGATGTAGGAAATGGCTGTGACATGCACCTTCTGTCCCGGACGATAGATGCTGCGGTCGGTATAAACCTGATATTTAGTCTCATTATCTTTCTGTTCATAATAGCGGGTACGGCTGAGATAGATGTCCCGGGCAGGCGTAAACTTGTCGCTGTGGGTGGAAATTAGGACCTCTCCATCCACATTCTTGAAGTAAGCCTCGCCGTTCTCATCGGTCGTCAATCGGGCATGAACCAGTCGCTTGCGTTTGCCCGTCTTCACATCATAATCCTTTTCATAAAGTTCTATCTTCGCCCCGGAGATAGGCTGGCCATCAGTAGCATTCACCACCACATAGCGATGCCTGTCATCAGGCAACTGCTGGATCATCACCGCCAGATTGCTCACATAGAAAAGCTGTCGCTGTGGAGCGATGCCGGCATTATCCGAAGTCACCTCCATCAGATAGGCACCCAGCGGCAGATTGCCACGGATTTCGATGGAATCCTTCACCTCTTCGTAATTCGGACGACCATAGTAGTTCCTGCTGAAATCCTTCTGATGCAGCTTCGTAGTCTTTTTCAGAAGCATCTTATAGGTAGCCTCATTCTGAACATCATACTCATTATCTGCCGTGATGTTGAGGCGGGAAATGCTGACCTTCAGGTTCTGGAGATTGCGCACGTTCAGATGCACCCACTTCCTTTCTGAAGGACGAAGCACCAATGGCATATCCTTCACCCGGAACATCGGTTCGGTGAGTCGCTTCTGCGCATTTCTCAATTCGTTCATTCTCGACCATCCACCCCAGCGGCTCAGCGCATAGTTGATATAGTTGAGCTTATCCTGCGGTTTGGCATCGGTAGCACCTTCCATGAAGCGGAAATGCTCCACGGCCAGTTCGCCTGCCTCCGGAATATCCTGATAAACCTGGATGAGCGAGTCGATGGTCTGCAGATACTTCGATTTCTTCACCTCTCTCACGTCGTCCTGGCGGTATTTCTCGATGAGCTTATAGGCACAGAGACAAGCCGCACCCCTATTTCCCACCTTATTATAATAGGTGTACAGCTGCAGATACGCCTCCTTGCTGTCTGCCTCGAATCCGATGAGATGCAGCAGATCGCTGTTAAAGGAACTGCCATCCACGCCCTTCAGCGTCAATGGAACATACTCTGCAGATGTATGTCGGGCAAGAAGTTCAGGCTGTTCCAAGGCCTTCTTGAAGAACTCCTGGCTTTTCTTTTCGTTCATATCACGGTACACCTTGCCCAGCACGGCATATCTCACCGCCTTCAATGCGGGGTCGTTCACCTTCAGCACCTCTGCTTCCATCCGCTTCACGTTAGGCTTCAGCGAGTCAGTCGAAATCTCTTTCCAGAGTGTCATCTGTCTTATCTCAGCCGCCAGCAGCTGCCCGTAATCTTTGGCAGCCGAAGCCTTGGCGATGATTTTCTTCATCACCGCGATTTCGCTCTTAGGCTGGTCCTTCTGAGCATTGATTTCAGCTTGCTTCCACAAGTTGTCGTATGTCTGAGCCGCTACCTGCAAGGTTGCAAAGAGGGCTATCAGAAGTGATAAAATGTTTCTTTTCATAAGCCAACTGTATAAAATGTTAATAGAATGATGATAATCATCAAACTTTTCATTGCAAAAATACAAAAAAAAACTGTTTTCTAACCCCGAAACTGAAACTTTTTACTATCTTTGCACGAAAATAATATATTTTACCTAGAAATAAACATTAAAAAAACAATGGCAGAAAAAAAGTATGGTCATTTTGATGACGCCAATCGCGAATACGTGATTACTGACCCAAAGACCCCATGGCCTTGGATCAATTATTTGGGTAACGAGGATTTCTTCTCGCTCATCTCAAACACAGCTGGTGGTTATTCCTTCTACAAGGATGCCAAGTTCCGTCGCATCACCCGTTATCGCTACAATGGTGTGCCGATGGATAATGGCGGTCGCTATTTCTATATCAAAGATGGCGATACCGTATGGAACCCGGGATGGAAACCTTGCAAGACACCGCTCGACAGCTACGAGTGCCGCCACGGCATGAACTATACCCGCATCACGGGCAGCAAGAACGGCGTAGAGGCGAGTGTGCTCTTCTTCGTACCCCTCCATACATGGGCTGAGGTGCAGAAGATGACGCTGAAGAACCAGACTGAGGAGGTGAAGACCCTCAAGGTGTTCTCCTTTGCAGAGTGGTGCCTCTGGAATGCTGCTACCGACATGGAGAACTTCCAGCGCAACTTCTCTACGGGCGAAGTAGAGGTAGAAGGCTCTACCCTCTATCATAAGACCGAATACCGTGAGCGCCGCAACCACTATGCTTTCTACACAGTGAATACCGAGATTCAGGGCTACGATACCGACCGCGAGAGCTTCATCGGACTCTATAACGAGTTTGCCGAGCCGGAAGCCGTGATGGAAGGCAAGCCACGCAACAGTTTTGCCCACGGCTGGAGCCCTATCGCATCTCATTATATCGAGGTTACCCTGCAGCCAGGCGAGAGCCGCGACCTCATCTTCCTGCTGGGCTATGTGGAGAACGAACAGGACAAGAAGTTCAGCGCCAAGAAGGTAATCAACAAGGAGAAAGCTCATCAGCTTATCGCCAAGTTTGATACCACCGAAAAGGTGGATGCTGCCTTCGCAGAACTCAACCAGTACTGGGATAACCTGCTGAACATCTTCACCGTGAAGAGCGGCAACGATAAGTTAGACCGTATGGTGAACATCTGGAACCAGTATCAGTGCATGATTACCTTCTGCATGTCGCGTTCGGCTAGTTTCTTTGAGAGCGGCATCGGTCGAGGCATGGGCTTCCGCGATTCCAACCAGGACCTCGTAGGCTTTGTTCATCAGATACCTACCCGTGCCCGCCAGCGCATCATCGACATCGCCAGCACCCAGTTCCCTGACGGTGGCTGCTACCACCAGTATCAGCCACTCACCAAGCGCGGCAACAACGATATCGGTGGCGGTTTCAACGACGACCCATGCTGGCTCATCTTCGGTACCGTAGCCTATATCAAGGAGACGGGCGACTTCTCTATCCTCGCTGAGCAGGTGCCTTTCGACAACCAGCCAGGCACAGAAGTAAGCCTCTTCGAGCACCTCAAGATTTCGATGAACCATGTTATCAACAACCTGGGTCCACACAAGTTGCCACTCATCGGAAGAGCCGACTGGAACGACTGTCTGAACCTGAACTGCTTCTCCTGGGACCCCAACGAGAGTTTCCAGACCACCGAAAACAAGGGCGAAGGAAGCAAGGCAGAGAGTCTGATGATAGCCGGTCTGTTCGTGGTTACCGGCAAGGATTATGTGGCTCTGTGCAAGCAGCTTGCCAAGGAAGCTATGGAAAGCAAGGAGGGCGAAATAGCCGGTCTTGCAGAGGAAGATTATTTGACAGAAGCCGAGCGCATGCAGCAGGCTGTAGATGAGATGAACGAGGCTGTGAAGCAGCATGGATGGGACGGAGAATGGTTCCTCCGCGCTTACGATTTCTTCGGCAACAAGATTGGTAGTGATGAGAACGAGGAAGGCAAAATCTTCATCGAGAGCCAGGGCTGGTGTACGATGGCTGGTATCGGTCTGGAAGAAGGACTCTGCGATAAAGCACTGGATAGCAGCAAGAAACGACTGGAATGCGAGCACGGACTGGTGCTGAACAACCCAGCTTACACCACCTATCATGTAGAAATGGGTGAGATTTCTTCTTATCCTGAAGGTTACAAGGAGAACGCCGGTATCTTCTGCCACAACAATCCTTGGGTCATCATCGGAGAGACTGTAGCCGGTCGAGGCAACGATGCCTGGAGCCATTATACCAAGATTCTGCCTAGCTATGTAGAGGAAAAATATCAGACACTTCACAAGGTAGAGCCTTACGTAAACTGCCAGATGGTAGCCGGTAAGGATGCAGCCAAACCGGGCGAAGGAAAGAACTCCTGGCTCACCGGTACAGCGGCATGGATGTGGTATACAGTATCAGAATTCATCCTCGGCATCAAGCCAGATTATGAAGGTTTGCTCATCGATCCTTGTCTCCCAAGCACCGCTAAGGAGTATGAGGTAACCCGCAAGTTCCGTGGTGGCGAATACCATATTACAGTAAAGAATCCTAGCGGAAACCAGAAGGGCGTGAAGCAGATTACAGTGGATGGCACTCCTATCTCAGGCACCATCATTCCTTGCTCTGAAGGCAAGCATGAAGTAGTGGTTGAGATGTAAATCAGCCAGATTTTATCAAGTTACGATTTGAAAGTTCAATGTAACAAAACTCCTTTTTATACCCATGCACCCTGTTTTAGGGGGCATGGGTATCACAATAAAACACTTGACGCCCTAAAATAGGGCGTCAAGTGTTTTATTTATCTGATAATCTGATACTTAACTTTTAATACAAGCACATATTCAACAGTATCAAGAGTAAGATTCTAAGTCTCTATCATTGACTCAGTTCCTCAATAACTCAGTTCCTCAGTTTTTTTCTAGAGGGTATATAGCCCTTATAGTTCAAAGTTGTTTTAAATTGTTATATATTATATATTATTATATATATATATTTATATATATATAATAAACTTCTAAATAAAGACAAAAGTGAAGGGTCAGAGAAAAACTGAGGAACTGAGTTATTGAGGAACTGAGTCATTGCAGTAAAAACATCATAATCCTCATAAACACCTGATTTACTGCTTAACTCTATACTTTAAGAGAACAAAGCTATGAGTTGCTCCCCGTAAACTATGAGTTGTCACCCGCAAAACTATGAGTAAGGAAGTTTAACTACTTTCAATCTGAAAGCACATTTCAAACATTTCCTTATCACGCCCCCAAACTTGGCAGTATCAGAGAAAAGTTGTATCTTTGCACGGAATTCCATCCATTCCTTCCATTCCATCCATATCTACATACCTTCCAACTCCTTCCATACCGCTCCTTCCATGCCATCCCAATAACTCCTTCCGCCCAGCTTCAGCACGCGTCTCTCCATCCGAAGTATTAAAAGGAAAAAGATAAAAAAGTATGGCTTTTCGAGTTATTTTTTGTACTTTTGCAGCCGATAACGCATTTTGCGAACAAAACAGGATTCTTTAAAGAAAAGAAAGGAAATAACAATGAAGAAAATATTATACTTTGTGGCAGTCCTGGCTGCTGCATCCTTTATCACTACGACGGGTACCAGCTGCAAGTTTGCACCCGACCAGCATGACGGCGACACGGTAGCTGCCAGCGAGTTTTACCCGATAGATACCTCTGCGGCTCATGCCAAGAAGATGGCGAAGATTGCTGCCATCAAGAACGGAAAAGACAGTGTAGGCATCTATTATGTGGGCAGCAACTCTACCAAAGACCTCATCGAGCTCGTATCCTATCCTTCACGCCGCGACACGATGATGTACAGCAAGACCCGACACATAAAGGTGAAGGGCAATGCCGATATCAACCACGTGATTCGTGTAGACTTCTATCTCCTCAATGGCAAGGATTCACTGGTGAAATATGTGGAGGAAGTGGAGCTCAAAACAAATCATTGAGAACCACTTCATTCTGGGCTATGCCCGAATACATATTCCGCTGAAGACCATAACTGCTGATAAACGTCAGTTGTATCGACTTTCGGGTCTTTGTTTCCTCCATAAAGCGGACGATTTTGTTTCTCAGAATCTTCTCGTAATCCTTATTGATGGCAAAGTCACTTTCCGAAAACTTCATTTCACAAAGATTAATGGTATTGTCACCACGCTCTATCACCATATCTATCTGGGCTGCCCGCTCCGCCGCTCCGGCATCACTCTTGCTTCGCCAGGAATACAAATGGGTAGACACACCAGAAATTCCCAACCGCTGCTTCACCTGGTCGATATGATTCATCGCCAATATCTCGAAAGAGATTCCAGCCCAGGCATAAAAACGGGGCGTGCGCTGCAACTTGCTCCAATACAGAAGATTACGGAATGAACTATCGCGCAGGAAACGGAAATAGAACAAGGTGAAGAAATCTACCAACTGATAGAGAGACTTTCGGGTAGAACAGCCATAATTGACATACTTTCTGATGAAACCGCAAGATTCCAGATTGTCGAGAATCGTGGTCAACGATTTGCCCGACTTCATTCCTGTGGCATCGGCTATTTCCGAGCGCATCATACCATAACCACGCTCGTTCAGGCATTCTACCACTTTGACGTATGCCTCAGAATCCTTAAACAGAGAGCGATAGAGAATCGTAAACTCATTGTACAACTGCCCATTGGGATTGAACAGCAGACGGTCTATATTCTGAGCCAAACTTAACCGCTCGTCCAAAAGATTCAGGTAATATGGGATTCCTCCCAATATCATATAAAGTTCAGCCAGTTCATATCTGGACAACATCATCCCCTTAGTATTCAGAAATGCTTCCGACTCCCCAAGAGAAAAAGGCTGCAGGAAAAGACGATGAGTAAGACGACCATAAAGTCCGCCATGGTTATTGATAAGTTTATCCATCATCCAGGAAGTGGCAGAGCCGCAGACAATGAGAACGATGTCGCGACGTGCAGAGGCCCATCCATTCCAGAAATGCTCCAGGGCAGAGATAAAATTAGAGCCTGCAGTATCCATCCAAGGCAGTTCATCAAGAAAAATCACCTTACGTTCTATCCCGTTTAAAGAATCAAGATAAGTGATAAGCATCTCGAAAGCATCGAGCCAGTCGTGGGGAACAGAGGTTACATTCCTATCATAACGTCGAAGCGTATAAAAGAAGTTTTTCAACTGCTCCTGTGTGTTTCCGCCCGCCAATCCTGATGTCTGAAACACCATTTCCTGCTCAAAATATTCGCGCACAAGAAACGTTTTCCCCACTCTGCGGCGTCCGCATACTGCCACAAATTCCGACTGCCTTGACTCGTATATACGTGCCAAGGTATCCTGTTCACTCTTTCTGCCGATAATATTATTCTTCATTTCTTATTCTCCTGCTTTAATTTCTAACCATTTGCAAAAATAGCAAGAAAAAAGTAATTATTGGCTATTTCTTATATAATTTTCAGCCAATAACGCCTATTTTTAAGCATTATTGGCTAAAATAAGCAGTATATTTAGCCAGTAACCATAAAATCAGCATAAAAAAAGCTAGCGCTTATCAGAAACGCTAGCCTTTTTCGTATTTTATCTAACCTGAATTTCAAATCACTTAATAGCCTATAAACTATCAACTATAAACTATCAACTAATCATAGAATCCCGGCTGCTTATACTCAATGCCCAGTTCATCATCTACTGTTGCGATGACACCCTGAATCTGACCCATGGCAAACATACGGCCGAGGAGAGTGTAACCGGCATTGTGACCATGATTGCTCTCATCGAATACGCCACCTGGCTCATCAGTGAAGGTCATACCGTGGTCTACTCGCATTGGCAATCGACGACCGGAATTGCACTTGCCTTCCTGCTCAGCCTTCTCGAAGATGCGGCAAAGTTCAATGAGATGGCCGCGACCACCCAAGTGAGAAGCCTCTGTAAAGTTGCCGTTAGGGAAAATGTAGCAAGAGCGCAGATGAACAAAGTGAGTGCGGTCGGCAAACTGCTTAGCCATTGCCACACAGTCGTTGTGCTCGCCGGCAGAGAATGAACCTGCACAGAAAGTCAAACCATTGTGCTTGTTTGGCACAGCATCCAACATCCACTGGATATCCTCGGCACGACCGATGATTCTTGGCAAACCGAATACAGGATAAGGAGGATCGTCTGGGTGAACACACATATTGATATCGTACTCATCGCAGATAGGCATGATAGCCTCCAGCCAGTACTTCATGTTCTCCTGCAACTTCTTCTTGTCGATGCCATCATAAAGCTTCAACAAGTCGCGGAACTTCTGGACAGGAGCCGAATCGCCCTCGCTGAAGTTACCCGATACGAAACCCTGGGTCTTGATGATGATGTTCTCTACCAAGGCATGATCCTGCTCTGGTGTAGAAGTCTTCTTGATTTCATCAGCCTCAGCCACGAGGTCTCTGCCCCACTTGTGCTCCTTAGAGAACTCAGCCCAATCCTCACGAGCGCCTTCACGCTGCAGGATATAGATGTCGAAGTAGGCAAGCTCGCCCCAGTTCATATAGAGGTTGTTGGCTCCGTTAGGATTCTCGTGTGACAAATCGGTACGAGCCCAGTCCAAAACAGGCATAAAGTTGTAGCAGATGCACTTGATGCCTTCCTCGCCCAGGTTGCGGAGACTCTGCTTATAGACCTCAATCTGATGATCACGGTCAGGACCGCCATATTTCAGGGTTTCAACTACAGGCAAAGACTCTACCACGCTCCATTTCATACCGTAAGACTCGATGTACTCCTTGAGTTCATGAATCTTCTCGCGTGTCCAAACCTCGCCCAGAGGAACATCGTGCAATGCGGTAACGATGCCCTCTACACCAATCTGCTTCAACTGTGCAAGTGTAATCTTATCCTTCTTGCCAAACCAGCGCCATGTTCTTTCCATATATATTATATAATGTATAAGTTAAAAAATGAATTATCTTTCAGCAACATACTTATGCAATGTCGCTCTTACAGCACCCTTACCTGCAAAGAGTTCCTTCACCATGCCCTCAATCTGCTCGCCGAAGCCAGCCTCATAGAGATCGAGACCGAACACATCCTTGCGACTATAGAGGTTCTTGAGGCAAGAGTAGTCCTGATCTGCCTTGCCTACCTCAAGAGGAGCTACGATGGCCTGCAGTTCTGCCAACAATGGGTCAGAAGATGGCTCGAATGGCTTCAGGTTATCATCCAATGCCTTGAGATAACGGGCATAACCTGCCAATACCAAAGGAATCAACACGAGATTGCTCTTGTCGAGACCGCGGTCGATATACTTCTTGATAGTTTCACCGAAACGGATAGAGAGTTTCTGGCTGGTATCGGTAGCGATACGCTGAGGAGCATCTGGCATGAATGGGTTAGGCAGACGCTTGTTGATAACGGTGCCGATAAACTCGTATGGGTTCAATACACCTGGATCTGTTACTACTGGCATTGCCTCGATATAACCAATCTTCTGGATGAAGGCACGAAGGTCCTCATCAGCCATCTCGGCAGAAATCAAGGTATAGTCGAGCATGCAGCCATAGATTGACATCGCAGTATGGAGAGGGTTCAGACAGGTGGTTACCTTCATGGTCTCAACCTCATCTACAGTCTTGCGGGATGTATAGAGTGCACCGCCCAACTCCAATGGCGGACGACCGTTGGTATAAGTATCCTCGCAAACGAGATACTGCACTTCCTCGGCATTTACGAAAGGAGCGGTGAAAGTATGCTTCTCGGTGATAATCGTATTGTTATCCTCGAAACCATCCTCAACGAGCATCGCCTGTACCTTCTCGTGTGGACGAGGAGTAATCTTATCAATCATAGACCAAGGATAGGTAATCTTGCTGCTGTCATTGATATAATCTACGAAACCAGCCTCTACGATACCATCCTGTGCCCAACGCTCAGCATAAGCCTTTACGCCAGCCTTAACATGGTCGCCATTGTGAGAACAGTTGTCGGTAGACTGAAGAGTAAGTGGCAACTTGCCAGCCTTATAACGCTCATAGAGAAGAGCGGTAAGCTTACCCATAGCAAATACTGCATCAAGACCACGTGCCAAATCGGCATCATTGAAAGAATATCCCTTCTCTGTGATGGTGAAAGTTACCATCTGCAAAGTAGGAGCCTGGAAAATCTGAACCAGACGCGCCCAGTCGTCAGCAAACTGCTTATCCGCCTTGAGGCTTTCTGTGATAGATGCGATAACCTTCTTTTCGATAGTACCATTAGACTGGAGGCTTACGAGAAGCGAGAGATTATTGTAAGGACGATAAGCCTTATCGATAATTTCGTAGTCGAAGCTTTCTGCCACGATTACACCACGATCGTACTTGCCGGTGTTAAGTGCATCGTTGAGGATGGCTGCCGGGAAAGCACGGAAGATGTTACCTGCGCCGAAGTGAACCCAAGTAGGCTCGTCGTGAGTCTTCTTAGCTACGGCTGCGATGTCATACTTAGGAAGCTCATAACCCTTAGCTTCCCATTCTGCAGCATTAAAGCTGTCTGAAAGAATTTCGTTCAGTTTCATGATTATACAGTATTTTTTGATTGTTTCATGTACTCGCCTATCTTTCCGAATAGGCGTGGCAAAAATACAAAGAAAAATCGAAACCCGCTCATTTTAAAGGCTATAATTTCATAAAATGAACGATTTGCAAATATATTTGAACGAAAAAGCAAACGTCACGGATCAGATGAACCCGTTTTTTAACGATTATGTTACATCAAATAAAAAAGGGTTACATCAGAAAAACAGAAAAGAGGACGTAAGTTCTCGCCCCCACATCCTCTTCTTTTTATCTTTAGATTTCATTTTCCTATTCTTCCAGCGATTTAATCTGCTTTTCTATTCTTCCAGCGATTTGATTTGCTTCTTCGGCGTAACGCCAAGTCCCTTCAGGCTCTCTACCCTTCTCATCACATTGCCGGTGCCGTCATAGAGTTGCTTCTTCGCCTTATCGAAGGTTCCCGAAAGGCGGGTTATCAAATCGCCGATGCCCAGGAAAGTATCTTCGAAGCCAGCCACCTTATCATACAGGTCAGCAGCCGTCTTCACGATTTTCTCCACATTCTTGTTCTGCCGGTCATACTGCCAGAGATTATAGGCAAGCTGGAGTGCCATGAGCAGATTGCTTGGCGAGATGATGATAATCTTCTTCTGGTAAGCATAGCGGCTGAGATCAGGCTGCTGCTTCATCGCTGCGATATAGCTGGTCTCGTTAGGAATGAACATCAGTACGAAACCGATGGCATCATCCACCAGCTTGGAATAGTCTTTGGCTGCCAGTTCATCGATGTGCTTTCGTACGCTCAGCGCATGTGCCTTCATCAGGCGTTCCTGTTCAGCCTCATCTTCAGCTGCCAGAGCATCGGAATAGGCAGTAAGCGAAACCTTGGAATCGATGACCACACTTCTGCCTTCCGGGAATCTGACGATGACATCCGGACGATAGTTCTTTCCCTCTTCATCTTTCGTATTCTCCTGAATGAAGAATTCCTCATCTTTACGAAGTCCGCTGTTCTCCAGGATAGTTTCCAGCACCATCTCGCCCCAGTCGCCCTGCATCTTGCTGTCGCCCTTCAATGCCTTGGTCAGGTTGGCAGCATCGGAGCCAATCTTCTCGGTCTGCTCCTTCAGGTTCAGTACAGCCTGCTGCTGTTCCTGCTGGAAGAGTTTCATCGTTGCCTCGAAGGTGTTCTGCAGTTCCTTCTTGTTCACCTCGTTCTGGGTCTTGCTCTCCTCTACCGATTTCTTGAAATCAGCAAACTGTTCCTTGATAGGTTTCAGGAGTTCATCCATCTGCAGACGGTTGTTTTCCTGCAGAGCCGACTGCTTGGCAGCCAGCTGCTCAGCCGCCACCTTCTGCTGTTCTATCGTCATTCGCTGCATTTCCTGCTTCAGACTCTCGAGTTTCTGTGCCCACTGCTGGTCGCTTTCCGCCCTGAGTTTCGCCGCATACAGCCGCTCGTTCTCCATCTGCGCTTTCAAGGATTGAACCTCAGCAGCATGAGATTGTTTCAAGGATTGAACCTCAGAAGCATGATGCTGTTTTATCTGTTCGATGTTAGCCGCCAGCACCTGAGCCTTCGCTATAAGCTGCGTTTTCTCTTCTCCCGCACTTTTTGCTTCCATCAGTTTCCCCACGAAGAATCCGATGGCAAGCCCTATGATGATTCCAACTACTATTTCCATTTATCCTTGTTTTGAATGATTCTGTAAATCTGCAAAAATTATTATTTGCAAAAGTAATCATTTCAAGACATAACACCAAACATCATGGGGGATTCTTGTAGATATTTAACTCTTCAGCATTTAACTATGCAAACAAAAAGAGCGCACCACTATTGGCACGCTCTTTTCTTTAAATCATCTTAAATATACATTATCTGTTGGCAGTAGGCCACTGATAAGTATCTGTGCAATGGATATCAGCACTCTGGTCGGCAATCATCAATTTGAAGTCGCCTTCCTCCAATCTCCATTTGCCATTCCAACCTACGAAGGCCAAATCGTCTGCCTTTAATTCAAATGTCATGGTCTTGGTCTCACCAGGCTGAAGTTCCACCTTGTCGAAGGCACGGAGACGACGGCCATCAGGCACCATACTAGCGATGAGATCGCTGCTGAACAGGAGGACACTCTCCTTGCCTGCCACCTTTCCCGTATTCTTCACATCCACGCTCACCTTGATGATGTCGCCGTGGCGGAAATCAGACTGAGAAACCTTCAGGTTGCTATATTTGTAAGTGGTATAACTCAAACCATATCCGAAGCCCCACTGCTGGGTAATCTTCGCATTATAATCGTAAGCACCTTCCATCGTACCCACCTCCTCACTCTTCTTGAAGTCATAGTTGGCGAGCGAATTGATTTCCTTAGGATAGGTGTAAGGCATCTTGCCACTGAAGTTTGACTTGCCCGATACCAGGTTTGCCAAAGCATCGCCGCCCATGTTGCCAGGGATAAGGATGTTGATGATGCCCTGTGCCAATGGTTCGATGTCGGCGATGAGACGAGGACGACCTTCATTCAGCACCAAGATGACAGGCTTGCCTGTCTGAGCCAAAGCCTTGACCAGATTGCGCTGGTTCTCTGAGAGCCAAAGGTCGGTCAGGTTGCCTGGAGTCTCTGTATAGGAGTTCTCGCCAATGCAAGCCACGATGACGTCAGCATCCTTCGCTGCAGCCACTGCCTCCTGAATCTGAGGTTCGTTCTCCTCCCAGTATTTTCCCTTCTCATTATAGGTAACACCCTGGTTCAAGATGACATTCTCCTTGCCATACTCATTACAGAATGCCTCATAGATGGTATTGTACTTGCCGGCAAACTCATCGGCACGATGACCCTGCCAGGTATAGCTCCATCCACCGTCCAGGCAGCGCATCTGATTGGCATTAGGACCCGTAAGGAGAATCTTCTTGCCATGCTGCAAAGGAAGGATATTACCCTCGTTCTTCAGGAGCACCATACTCTCGGTAGCTCCCTCCAAGGCGAGCTTGGCAAACTCCTCGCCACCAAACTTAGGATAATTCTTCAGTTTCTGGGTTGGGTTCTTGAAGAGGTCGAGACGGTACTTCATGCGAAGCACACGACGGCAGGCATCGTCGATGCGACTCATCGGAATCTTACCTTCCTTCACCAATTCTATAAGGTAGCCACAAGCATCGCAAGAATAAGGTTCCATAATCATGTCGATACCGGCATTGATGGCAATGCGGAGCGCATCCTTCTTGTCCTTTGCCACCATCTCACGAGTATAGAGATTGTTGATGTCTGCCCAGTCGGTGATGAGCACACCATCCCATCCAGTCTCTTCCTTCAGCCATCCTGTCAGGATGTCCTTGTTGGCATGCATCGGCACACCATTGACGGAAGCGGAATTCACCATCACGGTCAAGGCTCCAGCCTGCAGACCCGCCAGGAAAGGAGCAAAGTGCTTCTCTCGCAAATCGGCAGGAGAGATATAGGCTGGCGTACGGTCTTTACCGGTCCAAGGCACACCATAGCCCATGAAGTGCTTCATTGAAGTAGCAATGTGATACTGGTCGATGTTGTTTGGGTCCTCGCCCTGGAAACCATAGACCATCGCCTTGCCCATCTCTGAACTGAGGTAGCAATCCTCGCCAAAGTTCTCCCAGATACGAGGCCAACGGGCATCACGACCGAGATCAACGGTAGGACTGTAAGTCCAAGGTATGCTCACCGCACGAGTCTCATAAGCGGTAGCCTCAGCCGAACGGCGAGCTATCTCACGATTGAAGGTGGCAGCCACATTGATGTTCTGCGGGAAGAGGGTTCCACCCTGTGTATAAGTAGAACCGTGGTTCTGGTCGAGACCGAAGACACAAGGGATGCCGATGCGCTTCATTGAGATCTTCTGGATTTGTGCGATATACTTCTCCCACTGCTTAGCGGTTGGTGCGCAGGTATTTGGAGCGTTGAGGATAGAGCCAATCTTATAGTGAGAAAGGATAGAATCGGTCTTGTGCTCGTCGATATAGAACACACCATTCTTGTCGTTGGCACCAAAGAGGTCGGTCACCAATTCCATCATCTGACCTATCTTTTCCTCCAAGGTGAGTTTCTTCAGAGTTTGTTCTACCTGAGCCTCAATCTTAGGGTCGCTCTTGATAACCGGAACATTGGCACTGGCTGTATAAGCCAATGCCAACATTGAAATAGATAATAATATTTTCTTCATAAATTCAAAGGTTTGACGTTTTATGTTAAAAACGGAAATCTTTCTAATATATTATTCAATAGTTACTTTTTTTACGGTATAACCATCACCCACGAGGAGGAAACCATTCTGCTCTGTCAAGAGTTGGATAGACAAGTCGGTCAGTTCAAACTCCCATTTAGCAGGTCCATTCACCATGATGTCGCCACGCTCTGGGTCGCCCTTACCAGTAAGGATGTTATTCCACCAAGAGGTAGCAGCAGTACCCTGACCATTTCCATCTACATAGACACGGAGGATGGTGCCAGCCTTCACCTTTGAGAGGAAGGTATCCTTCAAGGCATCGAACGGTGTAGCCCATGTCACGGCAAACTCACCTTCCCAGATGGTGTTCTCCATAGATGGACGTGGCTCTGTAGTTACCTTGATGATTCCGCCAGAGAACTGGTTGCCCTCACCATCTACCAAAGTGATATCATAGTCACCATTCTCCAAACCTGTAGGAGCTGTGAGCTTCAAGGCTGTGCCCTCTTCGAGAACCTCGAAGGCTACTTCCTTGCCACCAACCATTACTTTAGTAACTGTACCGAGATTCTTGCACTTATGGATAGTGGTCTCAGCACCCGGAGCTACCCAAAGCTCGACGGCATTGGTACCCAAGGCTGGGTCATCGGCAGCAGGAGTTACGGTAACTTTCAAGGTGCGGGATGTGCTCTTGCCCTTGGTGGTGGTTGCCACAATCTTCAGTTCATGATTACCTACAGGCAAAGTCTGGTCGATAGTATTACCTTCGGCAATCTGAGTGCCGTCGAGCAACCATGTCACAGTGGTGTAGTGAACTGGAGTCACCTTGATTTCCAACTTATAATTAGTCTTGCGGTCTATCTTGGAATCAGCCAAGTCGGTGTTCAAGATACGTGGATTGTCATCTTCGCTGACAGTGAAATATGGTTCATCGTCAGAAGAGCAAGAAGACAAGGTAGATGTACCAGCCAGTGCGAAACCCACGGCTAAGAGCATCATCATAGCCTTCAAGACTTTTCCCTTATATTGTTTCATTGTCTTATTCATAATTATTTATTCTATTCTATTGTCCTATAAGACTTAACATTTAACACTTAACATTAAACACTACTTGCTATATCCCTTTCCGAATGGAGGATTGAAGTCTGGCTGAAGTTTTACATCAGCCTTGTCCCACCAGAGGCGCTTGTGCCAATTGTCGGTACCACCCATGCGGTCGATGGCAGCCTTGTAGTTGGCATTGTTGTACTGAGCTTCCAACTCAGGATACTGCAAGCGGACAGGCATTGACCAATCGGAATCCGTATAAGTGAAACCATCCTTGGTCAAGCGGTCACGATTCAAGATGGCAGGATAGTCAGAGCGGCGCATGTTAGCCCAACCCTCAGAAGGGTTCATCATGTGGAGAATCCAAGCCTGGGTGTTGATGGTCTCCTTAGGATTGTCACCCAACTTGTTGTTGGCAATGAACTCATTGATCTCATCCTCAGAAATCTTGTTGGACGTGAGATAGTAGTTGTTGAGCAACTCCATGCTGGCACGAACACCAGCCTCGTAGTGACTCTCAGCATCACCACCACCTACATTCCAACCCTTGGTTGCAGCCTCAGCCTTGAGGAACTCTACCTCAGCATAGCTCATCAAGCCGCCAGGACAAGAAGGCATCTCGAAGTCGATGTTCAGGCAAGGACGACTAGCTCGGGCTATATAATCAGAGTTGGCATAAGTGTTCTCGTCAATCTCTGCATACTTCTTCAAAGTAGGAAGGTCATCCAACGTAGCTGGATTCATCCAGTCTGTGTACCAGGCTGCACCAGGGTTGCAAGGCTCCTCACCGAGGTTCTTGCTCTGGAAGTAAGCCAGGAAATCATCGGTCAAGTCGATGTTCTGCTCCTTATCTGGCTTCACCTGACTACGCTTGATATTGTAGTAGTGACGGCAGATGCGATAGAGACGAGGGTCGTTGGTATTCTGCAACTGATAGAACAAGGTAGAGCATACCATGGTAGGCGATGTGGCATCCTGACCATAGAGAATCTCTCCCAAGGCATTGGTACGGAAATCGTAATCGTTGGCTCCATCATAATAGGTAAATGGAGCATCAGCATACTTGATATAAGCATCATCTGCTGCACTGGCGATAGCACCGGCAGCCACAGCCTTCTCAAACTCCTCCTTTGCCTTCTGTGGATTAACATCGGAAATGCGCATGGCATAGCGCATACGGAGTGCATTGGCATACTTCTTCCACTGAGCTACATCACCCCCCATGCTGGTGACATCACCAGAAATGTGGTCGGTACCTGTGCCAAGCTGCTTCTCGCAAGCGTCAAGTTCATCGAAGAACCAGCTGTAGAGTTCCTCTACGGTATCATACTTAGGGGTGGAGATACCTGAGATATAACCCAGACCTGCCTCCGAACAAGGCACGTCACCGTAGGTATCTGCCAAAACTGCCGTGAGATAGACACGGTGGATACGAAGTGCCGCATTCAAGTTTGCCTTGTCAGCAGAATTGTGGATGGCATCCACAAGGTTCTTGATACTGATTTCATAATAGCGGTCCCAAACTCGACGGGACATATCATCTTCTCTGAAATTAGAACCAGCGTAATTGGTTACATTCCAACCACCAGCAAAATACTGTGGAAAACCAGATATATAGTTACGGTAGGTATCCATCAGACTGAAGTCACCGTAAGTCTGCAACAAAGCTGTTGTCAACTGTGCGTTAGGGTCGAGCTCGTTCACCTTGGTCTTGTCGGTATTGATGTTGCTCAAGGTATCATCAGAGCAAGAAGTCATCGCAGTGCCGGTTGCCATCAGGGCGAAAGCCATCATCAGGCTGCTCTTACCTATATATTTCTTGATTATATTGTTCATTTTCTTACCTTATTATATATTAGAACTCTTCTAAAGAAATTGATTCATTTTTTTCGAGACTAGAACTTCACGTTCACGTTCAAACCATAACTCTTGCGAGATGGCAGGGAACCATATTCCAGACCGAGACCTGAGGTGTTGTAGCTGGAGTCTGGGTCGATGTTAGGAATGTTCTTCCAAACAATGAATGGGTTACGAGCCACGAAGGATACGGTCAAGCCCTTGACATACTTGCCCAGGATGCTCTCTGGGAAGGTATAGCCGAAAGTAATCTCACGACACTTCACGTAAGAATTGTCGTAAACGAAGGCACTCTGCACGCCATTTGCCACATGCTTCCAGTAATCTTCAGGGTTCACGGCGATGTCGTTCTTGCGATAAGTACCGTCGCCATTGTCGATGACACCATCTACGACAAATCCTTTGCAGTTACCAGTCTCACGCCATGCGGCAAGGTCCATACCCGAAGCCTTGCGAGCCTCCTCGGAAGTGTACCACTCCTCACGGCCTGCCAATGTTCCCTTTGCCTTACCTGTCTGGTATGCAGAACGCATGGACATAGAGTAGATGTCGGCACCTACCTTCACATCGAAGGATGCAGAGAGGCGGAAGTTCTTGTAGCTGAAGGTTGAGTAGAAACCACCTGTCCAGTCCCAAGTAGAATTGCCGATGGTCTTGACCTTCTGGTCAATCTTTGGAAGACCAGTAGCTGCATCGACAACCACCTGACCCTTGTCGTTGTAGAGGAAGTCGTGTCCACGGATAGCTCCATAGTTCTCACCTACCTTGGCACCTACAGAAACACCGCACCAGGTTGCCTTCGCCAACTCGAAGTAGTCCATGCCATCGATGAGCGACTTCACCTTGTTGGTATTCTTCGAGAAGTTGACACCCAAGTCCCAAGCGAAGTCCTTGATCTGCAAGGCACGGGCATTGAGGGCAATCTCGACACCCTGGTTCTGAATCTCACCGGCATTGATGAGGCGGTAAGCATAGCCAGAGGTGGTGGTTGAAGCCAAACTCAAAATCTGGTTCTTGGAGTTCTGGTTGTAATAGGTGGCATCCAAGCCCAAGCGTCCGTTAAGGAACTTCATCTCCAAACCTACCTCGTAAGAACCTGTCATTGTAGGCTTCAAATCCTTGTTCGGCTGTGTTGAGTTGGCTATCATACCGATGGTATAACCCGAGTAGCTGTACTTGCCCGTGGTATAGTTGAGTGCCAACAGGTATGGATCGGTATCGCTACCTACCTTTGCCCAAGATGCGCGAATCTTACCATAATTGATGAACTTCTTGTTCTTGATAAACTCAGAGAAAACCAAACTACCCGATACAGATGGATATACGTATGTATTATTATTTGTAGGGAGCGTAGACGACTTATCGCCACGGAGGGTTCCCTCCAAATAGTAAGTATGCTTGTAGCCGAGGCTCGCGCTGGCATAGAGAGAGCTGATCTGTTTCTTGTACATGCTCTCACGAGTGTTCTGTTCCTGATAGTTCATGATATTCTGGATGCCATCCATCTGCTGGTTGAGACCGACGTTGGTAGTGGTCTTGTTGTTCACCTTGAAGATGTTACCACCAGCGGTAGCGTTGACATCGAAGTCGCCCCATGAGTTGTTGTAGAGGGCAAGTATCTCGGCGTTGAGTGTGCGGTTGTTGAAGATTTGGTCGGTAAGCTTTCCGGCAGGAGTTCCTGGAGTTGTCTTGGCGATGAATTCCTGGAAGTTCATGCTGTTGATGTCGGTACCGATAGTACCCTGCAACTTGAGGTGCTTGTTGATGTTCCAGATTGCCTTACCCGTAAAACGGAACACGTCCTTGTCGGATGTATTGCTGTTCTTATAGAGATCCCAGTATGGGTTCTTGTTATACTGATCGTTACCATTCCAGTTGGAGTAGTTGCCGTCGGCATCCTCATAGTGCTTCAGCCAAGCCTGGTCGTAGGTACCCGCCAGGGTCATGAGGTTCTTACCCACGTTGCTCTGAGAGTCACCAAGGGCAGGACGGTTCTTTACCTTCTCACGAGTATAGTTGGCGGTGAAGTCGAAGTCAACAGGACCAGCTGAGGTATTCACTCGGAGGTTGAAGTTGTCACGACTCATATTGGTATTTGGCAAGATATCCTTGTTGCGCATATCGGTAACAGAGAAACGCATACCCGTCTTACCGGAATTAACTGAGAGGATGGCAGAGTTCTGGGTGGTGAAACCTGTGCGGAAGAAATCAGAAGCATTGTTAGGATGCATCATGAATGGACGTTCTTCGCCATCGAAATATTTGAACATGAAGTCATCGGCCTTAGGGCCCCAACTTGAGTTCGTACCAGAGGTGCTGGATGTAGGAAGCTCGCCATTGTAGCCAGCACCATATATCTCCTGGATGTCGTCCCATTTAGCCAACTGGGTATCGATAGTATAAGAACCATTGTACTCCACGGAAATTCTATCCTTCTCCGCCTTCTTGGTCGTAATCAAGATAACACCATGAGAAGCACGGCTACCATAGAGGGCAGAGGCAGCAGGACCTTTCAATACGGTCATCGTCTCGATGTCATCAGGATTGATGGCAGAGATACCATCACCGAGGTCATAACCACCAGCTTCACCAGCACTGCCAAAGTTGGTATTATCCAAAGGCACACCATCCACCACGTAAAGAGGCTGGTTATTGCCTGCCATTTCTGTATTACCACGAAGAAGCACGCGGGTAGAACCAGAAGCACCGCCAGCGGTGTTCTGCACAACGAGACCAGCCACCTTACCTGAAAGAGAGTTGATGACGTTGGTTTCCTTCGCCTTGGTAAGTTCCTCACCTTTAACCTCCTCCAAGCCATAGCCCAAAGCCTTGCGGTCGCGCTTGATACCAAGGGCGGTAACAACGACCTCATTCAAGGCCTTACCATCCTCTTGCATCGTGATTTTCATGCCATTAGCAGCTTTCACGGTCATTGTCTTGTAACCGATGTAGCTCACTTCGAGCGTTGCTCCAGGCTTGCAGTTCAACGTAAAGTTACCATCTATATCGGTAACGGCACCGTTGGTTGTACCAGCCACCTTCACGCTAGCGCCAATCAAGGTTTCGCCAGTGGCATCCACCACTGTACCCTTAATGACTTGGTTCTGCTGAACGCTCATCGCTGCATTGTTCATCTGGGCAGCGAGAATGGCAGAAGCAGGCATCCACATCAAACCTGCACCAAGCAGGCCGAGAAACATAGTTTTCTTTCTCATAATTGATATTTTTGTTTTTAGTTTAACATTATTCTTTCCCAAAGATTCCTTCGAGAATCCAAGGAGCATTCACCTTCATACTCTTGAAACGGTCGAAGATGCCATACTTCTCAGAGCCGTTGCCGAAGTGGTTGTTGTCCCAAACGAAAGTAGAGAAGCCTCGTTTGCGAGCCTCCGTAGTCAAGAACTTACAGTAGTAGGTCATGTTTTCATGCACTTTCTCTGAGTTTGACTTATAGTGATCGGTTACTCCCCACTCTCCTATTACGATACCCAGTCCTTTGTTGCTCCAGGTATTCACCGCCTTGTCGAAGAAATCCGTCATCGTCTTCTCGTTTTCAGCAGGTATCTTGCCAGCATCCTTGTAGGCATCACCCCAGTAATCGTAGGTGCAATCGCCAGCGTAGCTCCATGGCTGATAGTAGTGAAATTCCACACTCATATAGTTGTTGCCATTGCCTTCGGCATCCTTCGGAATGATGAAATCTCCATTCTCTATGCCAAACCAAGGGTTACAAACGTAAGTCTGTAAGATGAGGTGGCGCTTGGCATTGTTGCCGCCTGTGGCACGAACCATATCCACGAATATCTGATTGTAAGCATTCTGCACTTCGAGGTTCTCGGCAGTAGGTTTGCCCCAGTTGTCCCTGATGTGAACCTCATTGGTACCGGCGAAAGCCAAGCGACTGTCATAATTGGCAAACTCAGAGGCGATATTCATCCAGAGGAGCGCAAGCTTCTGGCAGTTTTCTTCCTTATATTGATAGGTAGGACGACCTTCGAGCCATTTTTCATGATGCACATTGATGATAACCTTCAAACCGTTGTCAAGGCACCAGCCCACTACCTCCTTGATGCGAGCAATCCAAGCCTTGTCGATGCTCATCGCCTGAGCGTTGGTAATGTGGCACTGCCAACGGATTGGAATACGGATGGCATTGAAACCTGCCTTCTTCACGGCTTGTATCATCTTCTTGGTAACAACGGGACTGCCCCAGGCTGTCTCTGCATGGATAGAACCATCAGGGTTGCCAATCTGCATCGACTCACCATCCTGTCCAGGAGCTGAGCACTCGAATGCGTTGCCAAGATTCCACCCCACAACATCTTTATTCCATTGCTGGGCAGTAGGTATGGATTCGCCTACACCTTCAGAACTGCCGGATGAGGGCAACGTACTTGCTTCGCATGAGAGACATGTGAAGACGCCTATTAAAAAGAGGCTAATTTTCAAAAAGTTCCTTTTCATTTTTATGTTTATATTGTTATTGTTTCGTTTTTTAAATAACTGTTTGACTTACTTAACAGAATCTGGTTGCAAAGATAAAGAAAAGGAACTTCCAGAGGGTTAGATAACAAACAAAAAAAGGTTTCAATTCAGACATATCGTCTAAACAGAAACCTTTTCTTTGATTTTAAAACTCTAATTTACAGATACTTACTCGGAGAAACCCCAAAGTGTTTTTTAAATACAGTACTAAAGTACTTCACATTTACAAAACCGGCTTTCACAGATACATCCAGCACACTATCCCCCTGTTTCAGGAAGATTGCAGCCTGCTCCAGACGTATCAAACGCATAAAATCCTGCGGACTTTGACCCGTAAGAGTCTTCAGCCTACCATAGAAAAGCGTTCTGCTCATCGCCATCTCTCTACAGAGTCGGTCGATATTAAAGTCTGTGTCGCTCAGATGAGTCAACACCAGACGGGTAGCTTTATCTACAAAAGCCTGGTCTTGTGGATCCAGAACAGCTTCTGCCACATTTTCGAATGGCTGGCCTTGCTTATTCAAGACAGTATCATCCTTTTTCTCTTCAGAAGTTCCAGTAGGTTCCAAGTGTTCATAGGATGAATCAGAGCCCACAATCTGCTCGGAAGAAGCAGACTCAGAAGCAACCTCTCCTCTAACAAGAGCAAGGCTTCTGTCCATATAATATTGACTCAACCGGCGACGATTCTTCAAAATACTGGCAACCTTACTCGCAAGAATAGCAGTATCGAATGGCTTGGCTATATAGTCATCAGCACCAAGTCCGAGTCCCTCTATCATAAAGTCACGACCAGCCTTAGCAGTCAGCAGGATAACAGGCAGCCATGATGTTTCCTTATTTTCCTTGATGCTGCGACAGAACTCATCTCCGTGCATTCCCGGCATCATGACATCAGAAACAACGATATCACATACCCCGCCCTCTTTCAAATATTTCAGGGCAGTCTCTGCACTCTCCACATCAACTACTTGATAAGAATCACCAAAAGTCATTCTGATATATTTGCGAAGATCTTCATTGTCATCGACAAAAAGAAGTGTATCCGTTGAAACATCAGCATCCTGCAGAACCGCAGAAGACACAGTCTGGCAAGTTTCATCATGCTTATCTTCAGCTAAAGAAGATTCAGTTGCAACATTTTTCTTTTCTCCTACAAGCCGGACAGAAGAATCTGTTACATGACCTAATGGCATCTTCACACAGAAAGTAGTACCCTTTCCTTCCTCACTTACGAAACTAAGCTTTCCTCCTAATTTCTCTACAAGCTTTCGTGTAAGCATCAGTCCTAATCCACTTCCCATTTCCTGAGAATTTATCGCATTAGAAGCCCTGAAGAAGGTCTTGAAGATACTCTTTATTTCGGCCTTTGGAATACCTATACCTGTATCACATACATGAATCATAGCCATCTTGCCTTCAACAGAAGCCGACAACGTAACCTTTCCACCTTGAGGTGTATATTTGATAGCATTCGAGAGAAGATTTTCCAATATCAGATCCATCATTTTGACATCAGAATAAATCTGTTGCTGCGGACACGTTTCAATACACAGTTGAATATGCTTCTCCTGAGCTGCCAATACAAACTTTTCCAACTGCACACGTAAAAGCATCGGCAATTCTATATCTTGCAGGCGAACCTGTTCGGCAGACTGCTCTACCTTTTGGAAGTCAAGCAATTCTGTAACCATCTTCAATAGTTTGTTGCCGTTGCGATGCGCCATATCCAAGAATCCACGACTTTTCTCACTCAAGCTGGAATCATTAGCCAGATTATCAAGAGGAGCCAACACGAGACTCAAAGGAGTACGTATGTTATGGGCAGTATTAACGAAGAAATTGATTTTCTCATCATAATACTTTCGCTGTAAGCGCTCTTTGTAATACTGCCAGACAAAATATAAGATGGCAGCAAAAATACAGAGATAGATAATCCATGCCCACCAGGTATTCCACCAAGGTTGGGCTATATGAATTTCCAAAGTTGTTTCTCCCAATTCTCTACCATTACTTCTGCAGATAGCCTTTACATGAAGCACATAGCTGCCCGAAGGCAAATTTACAAATCGTGCCAACTGATTAGAAGATGGTTTACTCCAATTACGGTCGTATCCTTCCAAATAATATTGATATTGAATATCATACTGATATTGATAATTGATACTCTCGAAAGAAACAACCAGCGTATTCTCATTATGGCTAAGACTCAATTTGCCTTCCTTCAACATTTCAAAGAGACATTCATTCCAGTAATCGGAACGTTCGACACCTTCAACCTCAACACTATGAATACGAAGTGGAGCGGCATAATTCAAACCTTTGGCAAACATAGGAGTCAAAGCGACAACTCCATCGTTGCTGCCAAAAAGCACCCTGCCATCTGAAGTACACGCAACAGACATTCGGTTATACTCACGTTCCATTCCCTTAAAGATATTGAGGTTTACTATCTTCCCCTGTTTCATGAACGCCAATCCTTTATCCGTACTGATCCACAAATTGCCATTAATACCTTTTATAAGTCCATAAACAGTATTAGAAGGCAAAGCGTCCTGATTAGTATAACGCTTAAACTTCTTTGTCAGGAAATCATAATCATAGAGTCCTCCTCCATCCGTTCCAATCCAGATATGACGGGAATCCTGAAAAGCCATACTGTTGACAAACAAATTAATGTCTTTTTCGGGATACTGTTCAGGATAAAAGAAACGACGAGGATGCAAAGGTTCACGCTTATCAATCAAATAGCCTCCATGCGAAGTTCCTACAGCAATAAAACGCTTATCCGGTGATTCCGTGATGCATTGCACTTCGTTGACAGGCAGATAGAATACCGACTTTCCCGTTCCATTCAAATTATATTTATCTGAAGGGAAACAAGCCATATCTCCATCCAAACATCCCACCCAAATATTACCATCGCTATCAGTAAAAAGACTGAATACGTAATCACTCTTCAACATTCCTGTTTTCACAGAATAAGCAGGCATACTAGTGCCATCAGCATGAACCTGATATACGCCATTACCATAGGTACCAACCAGAATTCTGCCGTCTACAGTCTGACAAATCGTAAGCGCCACTTTATTATATAATCCATGATGCCAAAGACGAGTCTGCGCATCATAGACACTTACTCCTTTATCTGTGGCATACCATATTTTCCCATCACGGCTTTGGAAAACATCGTTCACACAATTATCTATCAGTGATTGATTGTTGAGATATTCATGTGTGATATATTCCAATGTATGTTTCATCGGTATTGCCAAATCTACTCCTCCCGAGTAAGAGCCTGTCCATAAATCGCCGAAACGATCGCAGCATAAGGTATATAATCCATTACCATTCAGTACGTTACCCGGACGTCCATCTGTATCAAGCAAGAGTTTGGTTTGTTTGTTCGAACTGTCATAAGCATATATTCCAGCTCCATCTACAGCCATCAGAAGAGTCTGCTTATCATATAAAATGATTGAACGTACGGGAATTTTAGGAATGTTTTGCAAAGATTGGAAATCAGCAGATGTTATCAGCTTCCAAGTACGATCATCCATCACTTTAACTCCTTCGTGAAAAGTACCCAGCCAGATACGATGTCCCGCAGTATCATGATAAGAGGATACTACAGAACTGCCACTAATCTTCTTTTCTAACTTCCGGGCAGACATCGAATAGCAATAAACATCTTTAAATGTTCCTATCAAGAGTTTCTGACCTATAAATTGGATATGATTAATATAGGTATTTTTCAATACAAACCTACCCTTAGCTGTCTCCCGAACTATCTCCTTTCCATCAGTAGCTGCTGATAAGCAATAAATGCCTCTATCCATAGCTAGCCAAAAATTACCCTTTTCGTCTACCAACAGTTCGTTCAATACGATACTTCCACCTAAAATATGCTGAAGATTACATTTCAAGACAAATGTATCTTTCCTCTTATCATATATATACACCTTTCCCTTGTTATCGTAGGCGTAAATCAGATGTTGCGCATCCTTAGTCAGTTTAATACTTCTACCACTAGCATCACTATACGGCATCTCTGTGTATAAAGTATAATTGGTTACCTGTTGCCCATTATATCGGTCAACTCCACGCTTAGTACTTATCCACATGGCACCATCCTCTGCCTCGACAATAGAATAAACTCGAGGGCAGGAAAGACCATTGTCAGTATTGAGATTGGAAAGCATGAACATATTTCTGGAAATATGCGCATATGCCTGAAGAGTCGATGCCAACAGCAGCAATATAATCAGAGTGCAGGATTTATATCGTTTCATAATTCATTCATTGATCTTATTTGGAGACAAAGATAATACAAAAAAATGAAAAACAAATAGAATAATGAGATAAAATGAAAAAAATCTATTATCTTTGCAAGATATTAATATAAAGATATAGACTATGATCAAAAGATTATTATCCTTTCTAGACGCATCGCCAGTGAATTTCCTGGCAGTAAAGAATATCTCTGAGGAATTGGAGAAGAACGGGTTCCGACGTATGAACCCACAGGAGCCTTTGGGCAAGATTGAAGCGGGTGAAAAGTTCTTCGTTACCAAGAACGATTCTTCCATCTACGCCTTCCAAATCGGAAAGAAGCCTTTGGCAGATGCCGGTTTCCACATGATCTGCGCCCACTGCGATTCGCCTACCTTCCGCATCAAGCCAAATGCTGAGATGCTTTGCGAGGGCGGTATCGTAAAACTGAATACTGAGGTTTATGGTGGTCCTATCATGTCAACCTGGTTCGACCGTCCGCTCACTTTGGCAGGTAGAGTCATCGTGAAGGGCGAGAATGCGATGAATCCCCAGACGCTCCTTCTTCATGTGAAGCGTCCATTGCTGCAGATTAGCAATCTCGCTATCCACTTCAACCGTCAGGTAAACGATGGTGTGAAGTTGAGCAAGCAGAAGGATGTGCTCCCTATCCTCGGCATCATCAATGATGAACTGGAGAAGGGTAACCTCCTGATGAATGTGATAACCAACGAACTGAATATCCAGAAAGAGGATGTTCTTGATTTCGATCTCTATCTGGCTGATGCCACTCCAGCCTGCACCTTCGGTGTACACGATGAGTTTATCTCTTCAGGCAGACTCGACGACCTGTCTATGTGCTGGGCTGGTGTAGAGGCGATGATTGCAGCAGATGCCAATGATACCACCCAGGTTCTCGCCATCTTCGATAATGAAGAGACGGGGTCCCAGACCAAACAGGGAGCCGGAAGTCCATTCCTTTCATATATGCTCCATCGCATTGCCCTGGCACAGAGCCATACAGAAGAGGCTTATTATCAGGCAGTAGAGCGTGCCTTCATGATTTCAGCCGATAATGCGCATGCCTGGCATCCTAACTATAGCGAAAAATTCGACCCTACGAATCATCCTAAGTTGGGCGGTGGTCCGGTCATCAAGTTCAATGCAGCCCAGAAGTATGCGAGCGATGCTGTATCAGCAGCCATCTTCGCCAACATCTGCGATGCTGCCGGTGTACCATGCCAGCGTTTCGTAAACCACAGCGATGTAGCAGGCGGCAGCACATTGGGCAATATCCTCGCCTCTTCCATCCCATTGAAGGGTGTGGATATGGGCAATGCCATCCTCGCTATGCACAGTTGCCGCGAAACCGGTAGCGTTATCGACCACGAATATTGCGTGAAGGCTTTCACCAAGTTCTATCAGTTGTAAGCAATCCCGATTTATCTCTTCACTCTTCACCTTCTCGCCCGTAACCCCTCTACTTATCGGGGTTTCGGGAGGTGAAGAGTTTTCTTTATCTCTTCACCCACTCTTCACCCCTCTTCACCCATTTATCTTTTTTCTCATTAAAAATTATTTAAAAATCAGTTTCTCCGTTCTATCAGCCAGGAAAAGAGGGATGTTGATAAAGGAATCATCCCTCTTGAGATTAAGCATCGAATATCTGATGCGCAAACCAGGTGAGTACCTTTTGTTATACTCTATCAAACTACGCCCCGTGACACTGGTACCCGACTTCACTTCCACCGGAATAACTTCCAAACCACGCTGAACAATAAATTCCACTTCTGCTTTATTACCCGAAGCCCAATAATGGGAACAATTAACGCCATTAGCCACTAGACTCTGAAGAATATAATTCTCTGCCAAAGCGCCCTTATATTCTTTAAATATAGGATTATCAACCAGATAAGCCTCAGGACTCAAATCAGCAAGCACTCTCAATAATCCCACATCAAGACTATAAATCTTGAAGATGCTCAAATCTTCATACGATTTCAAAGGAACTTGCGGAGTAGAGCACAAGCTTACCTTATATATCAATCCCGCATTTTTAAGCCATGTAAGAGCATCCTCATATTCCCTCGCTCTTGCACCAGGACGAACCAGCTGATAAACAAACTTTCTATTTTCCTTAGCCAACTGTGACGGCAAAGACTTCCAAACATGCGAAATCCTATTAGCCAGTAAAGGCGTAGCATGCTTCACAAAGTCCAAGGAATAATCTTGCAAGATATTACGTAGAGTTGTTTCCACGCCACTCAGATCCTTTTCTATCATCTTCATTGCCGCAGCTGGCATTCCACCAGATATACGATAGGCAGTAAATGCCTGAGAAAGTCTATCAAAAAAAACGTCAGGAAGAGGTTCCAAGCTATCTATTGACATATAATATTGGTAAAGCCTTTCATCTCGCTGCTCCAAAAACTCAGAAAAAGTGACAGGATACATATTTATATGGTCAACCTTACCCACAGGAAACGAAAAGCCTTGATGACCAAAAGCCAACCCCAAAAGAGAACCAGCACAAGCCACAACATATTCCGGCGTCTTTTCGCAGAAATATTTCATTGCGCTAATGGCTTCCGGACAGTCTTGTATCTCATCAAGAATAAGCAAAGTCTTCTGAGGCAAAATAGGTTCTGAAGTAAGATATGACAATTGCTCGAGGATTTGCAGCGGGTTCTTGGTCTTGCGAAAGATATCGCAGACTCCCTCTTCTTCATTGAGACTAAAATATGCGCAATGCTCAAAATATTCTTCTCCGAACTTCTGAAGTACAGAAGTCTTTCCTACTTGTCGAGCGCCCAGCATAATCAATGGTTTACGGTCTTTTTTAGCTCTCCATTGTTTTAATTCTTGAATAATTATTCTATTAAACATTTTTTAGCACCTCCATCGTTAAAGTGCGGAAAATGTGTAAGTTTACACATTTCTGATACTTCTTTTGTGAAATTCTCCACATTTTTCACACTTGAGTTTTATTTTTCATCGCAAAGATACTAAAAAAGCGACAAGCAAACAAGCATTTACTACATTTTTAACCAACTTTATTACATCATTTACTGAGCCCACTTTAAAAAGGGGCTCAATATATTATTCTTTTCCTTTTATCGTTCCTAATTCTTTCACATTCTTCTCAAATTCATTTCTTTCACCAATAGCTCCATTACGCAGTTTTGCCCGATAATTGTATATCGTATTAACTGCATAATGAAGGAATTCTGCTATCTTCGTACTGTCATCAATACCCAGTCTTATCAAGGCGAATACTCTCACCATTGCCGGAAGTTTCGCAGCATCAGTAAGATGGATTTGTGCCTCCGGCTTCAGAAGGCTATTGAGGTCTTCCACGAAATCAGGGAACAGATGCAGGAAGACCTTATCGAAATTTGCATAGAGTTCTCCCAACTCGTGTTCCTTCTGTTCACAGCTTCTCGTCATTGAATAAAGTTCCTGATATTCACGGTTCTTTACCATTTTATTGACATGGAGACGCAACTTATCCAGTTTATCTATATAATGAGAACATGCTCCCAGGAACTGACCTATATATTCTTCCTTCACACCATTTGACTCATTCAGTTTATCATTCGAAGTCTTCAACATTTCGTTGGTAGCAGAAAGTTTCTTATTCAGTTCCTCCAATTGTTCATTCGTTTTCTTCAGTTCATTTCTCGCTATGGTAACATATTTCTTCTGCTTATTGACATAGAAAGCCAGAACACCTAAAGAAAGAACCAGAAGACTGACACAGATGATGGCAAAGACAAGACGCTGGTTTGCCTTCTTGAGCTGTGCCTGATAATTATGATCGATGGTACCAAGAACTGGCGAAATCTGCCAACTGCGAATACGCGTACTAAAACTCTTATTGGCATTCCAAGAGAAGTTGATATATTTATAGGAACGTTCAACATCTCCCTCCTGACTCAGAATATCGGCGAGCATCCAGAGCGAAGCCTGATCATTGATAGCACACTTCACATCACAAATGGCAGATTTAAGTAACCAATATTTCTTCATTTCTTCGTTTTTCAGAGAACGGTAAATCAGATAGCGATAGTAGGCTACGATGCCATATTCATGACTCCCCTCCTTACACATTTTCAAGCGTTCATCATTCACCTTCAGTGCTTCATCCCATTTATTCTGACTGGTAAGCATCACCTCTTTACGCATGAGATAATCTTCGCTATGATGTGGAAGGATAGCAAACAAAGTATCCCGATATGCATTCTGACGACTAAAGAAATTCTGACTTAAATCTGTATCTACATGCATATTAGAAAAGCCCAACTCACCATAGACATGGTAATAGGCGATGAAATAATCTTTCCGGTTCGATTCATCCAATGTCTTTTTATCTATATGATTGAGCACCTCCAAAGCCTCAGTAAAAGCTCCTGCAGTAGAATACAGCAAAGCCAACTGACTTTTCAACCCAGCAACTTCAGCCGAAAGCCCTTTCTTCTGAGCCAATACAATGGCTTTCTGAATATAAACCACAGCAGAATCGCTCTGGTAGGACTTATATTCTGAATAGAGCTTGCGATAAGTATTGATGAGCAACTTCGGATTGTTCTCCTGATGAATCAATTCCTTCAACTGAGCGATGCTACTTTCTTTCAGTTTGGTATAGTGCTGGGATTGCTCTATAGCCCGATCAAGTTGGGTATACAGTTCACTGATGCTTTCCTTCTGAGCAAAGCATGATGTAAGTGTAGCGAAACACCAGATATACAATATAGATAATAATCTTTCTATCATTAGTTTATAATATTTTGTTGTATAGGTATCATTAGATCCAGCCCTTACTGCTGTATAGGACATTCAAGAGACAAAGGTATAGCTTTTTGGGTACATTTCCAAATTTTCAAGCATTTTTTTGATATTCTTTTTTACTTTTGTTGTTCTTACATCCTTGCACCTCTCAAAAAAAAGGCTGCCCCAAAAGGTTTGGAGCAGCCTTAAACAAAGCTTTATACCTAAATTATCAAACTAAAACCTAAAATGCTTATGAATGATTATAAACCTACATATTATTTCTTTTCTACTTTGAGAACTGCCTTGTCTACACCGGCAGTCAAGTCAACTGTAAGAACGTATGTCTCGCCATCCTTCAGTTCTACTCCATCTTTCAGATAAACATTGCCGTTGTCGTGACCGTTACCGTCACCGATGCCGAACACCTCGCTATCAGTTGAGATGAGATGGCTGTGATCCTTACCCTTGAACTCAATACCCCAGTCTGCCTGACCGAAGAACTTGAAGTTTACGTCAGTAGCTCTGAGCTGCTTACCAACGGTGAGTGTAACCTGATATACCTTATCCTTGATTGGAGTGAGGCAGACGTCAGAGTCAACACCTGTCCACCAGCCATGATTTACAGCGTCCCAAGTTGGCTTGTTGACACCTTCATTACCGATAATCCAGAGTGCACCAGTACCATCGCCATTCAGTGACATAGGCTTACTTCCATTCATAGTCCAGATGCGGAATGACTTATGAGTGAAGTCAGCCTGTACGGTGTATCTGCCTGTGATGGCCTTGAAAGTATAGCTTCCATCCTCTTCTTTCTGGAACCAGTCGCTGTCATAATACCAGTCATCTGGCAGATTATTGCCGTTGATAGTAAGGTTACAGGTAGCACCTTGCTTGATATCACCCACCCAAGTCTTGCCTGCATCAGAATCGGCAAAATCGAGGATAGTAACCGGCAATACATCGGTAGGACCAGCCGTATAGTTCTTGGCATCGAAAGTGACAACTACATCGCTCATATTCTCAGATGCGAAGTTGAAGTTGCCTGTTTCTCCCAAACTGATATCCTTACCTGTGCTGGAACCGAAGACAAACTTTCCATCCTTCGTTGCAAAATATCCCTTGAAGGTCTTCTTGCTGCTAGGAAGAACAGCTTGATAAACAAAGTCGCTCTTCTCTGTCATGTCATATTTAACACCATCAGCACTCACAAACTGCAGATTGTTGAAGTGAGGGCGCTTGATATCAAACGACAAGGTCTCTGTATTCGATTTGGTTGATACATTCTGCAGAGTAAGTTGAATATCCACCTTTCCATCAGGAACGCTCTGTGCATAAGGCACTTTCAGTTTGACTGTATATTCACCAGCCTCCTTGGTACGGATGGTTGTTTCATCTACACTCTGCCCACTAAACAGGAGGTTTGCTTTCAAGGTAGAGAGAGCCACGCCTCCCTCATCCTTGCAGTTTACTTTCACCTCCACTTCATCGCCCATCCATACAGCTGCAGCAGGAGCCGTATAGCTCATCACTGGATTACCGGCAGGAGTAGGCGCACTGTAATCATCATCGCCGCAAGATGCCATCAGTGGCAGGGCGAGCAACGCCATGATATAATATCTGATATGTTTCATAATGATCGTATCTTTAATGAATCATTTACTATAGTTTATGGATTACTTATTCCACTTGCAAGAAATCACACCATTAGCAGGAACATTGCAGGTAAAATTATGAGTTCCATCACTGAGGTTGATTGACTTAGCCTCATCTCCCTCGTTGATGATGACTGCCGCATAACTACCATCAGGATTAACAAACTCAGCATGTGTAATCTTACTGTCATTAACGGTGCGGGATGTATTACCAATGCGAACCGCACCAGGAGCAACGACACTAGCCATGTGGTTGATGATGTAATAATGAGAATTGTAGCTCAACTGGTTGTAACCATTCTGATTGATATCAATAGCACCATAGCAGGTCTGGCATCCACCATCCAGGTTAGGTCCCATCTTATTGTCAAGCATCAGATTCCATACAAGCACAGCCTTGCAATTCTGGTTTACCGTAGCGAGCGCCACATTCTTCATATCCGCCATCAGTCGTTTACTCAAGTCACGTCCGTCATTCCAGGTTCCGATACTGGTTTCCGAGAATATCAGTTCCTTGTCTGGACGCTGGTTGTGGATATCAGTCAACTCGCTGTTGTTGCCGCCATAATCATGATAAGCAGCACCTACAACCAGCTCTGAGCCCTCAAAGTTATCACCGATAGCATTGTAGAGTTTCACAGGATAATCTTCCTGATCGGCAATATTGTCATAGTTGTAGTTGTGATCGAAGACATAAATCTTGGTCTGCAGATTATTCTTCTTAAACTGCGCTGCCAATTCCTTTACGAAAGGAGCCTCTTCCTGCCAAGGCATATAGAGTGAAGCACAGTTAGCCTTGTTCAATGGCTCATTCTGAGGACTCACAGCATAGATATTGATACCTTTCTCCTTCATCACATTGATAAACTTCACGAAGTACTTGGCATAAGCCTCGCGATAATCCGGATTGAGATGACCGTCAGTCCATGAATCCTTAGGATTCTTGGTATTAAGGTCTGTCACCTTCATCCATTTAGGACAAGTCCAAGGAGCTGCGATAATCTTCAGATTTGGGTTGATGGCAAGAATCTCCTTCAATACCGGAATCACATAATCGTTCTCATCGCTATAGAGCGCGAAGTTGCTGATAGGATCAGCCTCGCTGCCCTTCGTGTCGCAATAGGTATACTCGGTACTTGAGAAGTCGTTGCATCCCAAAGAGATACGGGCATAACTTACGCCATAACCCTCTGTGGTAGAGTAAATGCGCTTCAAAAGAGCCAGACGTGCTTCTGGGTTCATCTGCATCAGATTATAGCAGGATGAATAAGTGATGGCATAACCAAATCCATCAATCGTCTGATACTTCTTGTTCAAATCGAGTTCGATGGTGGTTGGTGCCATAGATACTCCATTATACAACTTTACCTCACCCTGTGCCAATGAATAGACTCCATCGGCTGTGGTAATGAAAGTTTTGGCTGTTCCTTGTGCCGGTACTGGATTTGGTGCCTCACTAGAAGTATCAAAGTCTACAGGATCTGAGAATGAGTTACTGCTGCTGCAAGCTGTCACAGAGAAAGCTGTTGCGCAGACCAGCATCATCAGTTTATTGCTATAGTATTTCATATTCGTTTCTTCTATTATTTGTTAATAACGGTTTGAGTTGAAAGCTATCCAGGTTAGCTTAGTAACCTGGATTCTGCTCTAGATTGGTATTCTGGTCAAGAGCGGTCTGTGGGACTGGCAACAGGTATGAATTGCTGTCAAACTGTCTTACCTGTCTGATGCGTCCGCTGTCACGGTTATCTATTCCGTTGAGATACTTCTCGACCTTGTTGTTGCGGCAGAGGTCGAACCAGCGTTCTCCCTCAAAGGCAAGTTCCAGACGGCGCTCATGGAGAACAGCCTCTATCATAGATTCCTTGCTGCCAGTCTTGTCGGATGTCAGTTCCTTCAGTTTGGCACGCTTGCGAATCTGGTTCACGAGTTTCGCACTCTCGGCAAGATTGCCCTTATAGGCTTCTGCCTCAGCCTTCATCAGGATAATATCAGCTAGGCGAACCCAGTAAATATTATTGTATGAAGAGCGTAACTTATACATGAACGGATAGTTGGAAGCTGGATAATAGTTGCTCCAGGTACAGGCATAATATACGATAGCCTGATTCTTACGGACCTCATCACCCTCCTTGTCAAAGGCATTGATGATGTCTCGTGAAGGAGTAATCCACTTTGCCCAGGTAAAGGAGTAGTCCCAGTTGTCTAACTGACGGCCGTACATCCAGGTTTCCCAGTTTCCGCTACCGGTTGTCCAATGCACCTCCAGAATACCCTCTTTGGTATTGCGTTTCATGCAGTCTTTTGCAGTCTCATCATAGCCCCAAAGTGTTTCATAACTGTCTTCCAGCTCTACACCGGTTGTATTCATCACCTTGTCGGCATAAGCGATTACCTTGTCATAATCCTGCACTTCCTTTTCGGCATAAACCTTGGCAAGCATAGCCTGAGCTACGGTCTTGGTCATCTTTGTGCGGTCGGAATTGTCATTATCCGGTGCATACTGCTCAGCATCCGTCAAATCGGCAATAATCTGCTCATAACATTCCTTCGGAGTCTTGCGAGGTGGATAATAGGTAGGATATACCTCATTGATATTCTCGGATGTAATGGTCTTGGCGACGGTCGTAATGACAGGGAAAGACCCCCACAGACGAGCCATTCGGAACATCATCAGGGCACGGAAGATTTCGCCCTGTGCCTTATAGGAATGATATTCTGCTTCTGATATCTGATCGTTCTCCTTCAATTGCTCAACACCATTGATCAGCACATTTGCCTGGGCGATATCATCCAGATAGCGGTTCCAGTCACGGCTCAATACCGAGTTGCTGGCATCGATAGAGTTGGTTTCATAAGGTACCACCTCTGCACCGGTAGTTCCGGCATAAGCATTGTCGCTATGTGAATCGCCTATCAGAAGATAGTCGAGATGGGTATGCTCCTGACGGTTGCGGAACAACTCATAGAGCGATTTGAGCTGTGCATCTGCTGCTGCCTTGTCCTTCAATACGGCTGTTGAGGTCTCTGTCTGACCGCCCTGTGTTATTTCTGATGGCTCTGATAATGGCTCGTAGTCGAGAGAGCAACTTGCCAAAGAGAACATTGCGATGCCACCGAGCGCCAATGTCTTGATTGTATGATATGTTTTCATTGTTGTCGATGTTTAGAATTCTACTTTTACACCTAATACTACACTCTTATTGAGTGGATAGGTACCCCAGTCGATGCCCTGTACACTACCACTGTTGCCATACTGGTTAACCTCCGGATCCATACCTGAATAGTCGGTCAGGGTAAGCAGGTTGGTTGCCGATACGTATGGCTGCAGACGGGTCAGACCGAAGCGTGAAATCAGTTTGCGAGGCACATCGTAAGAGAGAGAAATATCCTTTACACGGAGATAACTGCCATCTTCTACGAAGTAGGTTGAGTTGCGGATATCCCACTTAGCCTTTGGCACATCGGTAATCTGACCAGGAACTCTCCAGCGAACAAGCACCTTGGTGCTTTGGTTCTTACCATCATACATTCCTTCGGTTTCCATACGTGAAACGTTGTAGATATCGTTACCATAGCTTCCCTGGATAAGAATACTAAGATTCAAGCCTTTATAAGAGAAGGTATTGGTCAAACCGAAGGTGAAGTCTGGGTTCGGATCACCGATATAAGTACGGTCACTGGCTGATACCAGACCATCACCGGTCACGTCCTTATACTTCATATCACCTGTCTCGGGATCCACACCTTCTGCTACATATCCCCAGAAACAGCCCAATGGCATACCTGGCGTATTGCGAACCACCTGTTCGTTGACGAAATCGGTAGTCGTGGCTTCATAATATACCTGAGTCAGAGACAGGCTCTCCAACTTATTCTTGTTGAATGAGATGTTGAAATCTGTATTCCACTTCAAGGCGCCTGTCAGATTCTGTGAAGAGATGGCAAACTCCCAGCCTTTGTTGATCATCGAACCGCCATTATAGGTCAGGTTACTTGCTGCAGCACCACCTGTCGGCAAGGTGATGTTCATCAACATATCCTTGGTCTTCTTATAATAGTAATCAGCATAGAAGGTGAGGCGGTTGCCCAGTACGGTCAAGTCGAGACCGATATTGGTCTGGGTTGTTGTTTCCCAAGTCAACTCAGGATTGCTCAGGTTGCCCTGTGAGAAAGTAGGAGTAGCATTGGCATCATTTCCCTCGCCAAACCACGGCACACGATTGATGTTGTATCTTGCCAGATAGCTGTAATCGCCCAGACCGCTCTGGTTACCGGTCTGTCCCCAGCCTCCACGAATCTTCAAGTCGTCAATCCACTTGATATCTTTCATGAATTTCTCATTGCTTACGCGCCAGGCACCAGAGAATGATGGGAAGTAACCCCAACGGTGATGTGGTGCCAACTTGGAAGAACCATCGGCACGCATATTGGCGGTTACCATATAGGTATCATTCCAGTTGTACTGCAAACGGGCGAATGTTGAGAGAATTGCCCAATCAGAAGCTGATGAACCGGTTCCTGTCCAGGAAATCTTGTTGGCTGCATTCAAGGTTGGGAACAGATCGTTGGCATAGTTGCTACCATTGATATAGTTCTGGCTCCACTTGCTCTGTGTCCAGGAACTACCAGCCATTGCATCCAGACTGTGCTTTCCGAAAGCCTTCTTATAGTTTAATACATTGTCCCATACGATAACGCTGCTGATGTTTCTACCATCATATCCTGTACCGAATTCCTGACGGCCGATGGTGGTAGATATCGGATCAAGGAAGTTGGTGGTTGTTCCTTGTGTACGGTCGAACGAGAGAGATGTGTTATAAGTCAGTTCAGGCATAAAGGTGACAGTAGCCTTTCCGGTTGCAAGCAATCGGTTGCAGGCAGACTTATTATTCTGAGTACGGGCGATATTCTCTGCTGGCGAGGTAATGTTCACGCCATAGAAGTTGTTGTAGAACTGGCTAGGATTCTCTGGATTCCATACCGGTGCATAGGTTGGCGTATTGACGATAGCGGTTACTACGCCACCTCGGTTAGAACCGGCACCCGAGATGATACCTGTACCCTTGTTGGTATAATCAGAATAAGTTACACTGGCATTGAGTCGCAACCACTTACGTATATCGTTCTCTACAGATGCTCGAAAGTTGTAACGCTGATAGCTTGACTTCTTGATAACACCATTTTCGCCTGTATAGCCACCCGAGATAAAGTATCTCAGTTTATCGGTACCATTAGTGATAGAAAGCTGGTAGTCCTGTACATTACCCGTACGGAACACCTCGTCTTTCCAGTCGGTCTGGTCTTTCAAGCCTTCAGGCAGTTTCACCAGACCGATTTCATCCATCAGCTCCTTATACTGAGCCGCATTGAGAGATTCCTGGTTGTCACGTACAGTATTAAATGCATAATGTGCATTCAGAGATACCCTGGCTACGCCAGCCTTACCCTGCTTTGTACCGATAATGATGACACCATTGGCTGCACGGGATCCATAGATTGCAGCAGAAGAGGCATCCTTCAACACCTGGATATTATCAATATCATCAGCTGCCAGGAAGTCGATATTGGTCATTGGCACACCATCTACTACATAGAGCGGATCATTGCTACCATTTAAAGAGGTGGTACCACGCACACGGATGGTTGGTGAAGCACCTGGCTGACCGTTGGCTTGCGAAATCTGCAAACCGGCTGCCTTTCCCTGCATACCTGCTGCGGCAGATACGATAGGACGGGTATCAAGGTCTTTGGCTGACACACTGGATACGGCAGTAGTTACATCCTTACGCTTGACAGAGCCATAACCGATAGCCACCACTTCGTTGAGCATATTAGACTCCTCTTCGAGCATAATCTGTACGCCGTTAGAAGCTTTCACTTCCTTATTCTTATAACCTATATAAGAAATTTTGAGTCTGGCACCTGGCTGTACTTCGATGGTGAAGTGACCATCCAGGTCAGTAGCAACACCATTTTTGGTACCATTCTCCAGAACCGAAGCTCCGATAACGGGTTCATTGGTATTGTCGATTACAGTACCCGTAATCTTCACCTTCTGTCCCCAAGCTGTCGCCGAGACCATTAGGACGAGTGCTGAGGCTGCTAGTCCTCGCAACATCGCATTACTTTTTGATTTTCTCATAATTTATACTTTAGTTATTCTCATTTATGTTTAAAATTGTTGTCTGATAGTCGGGAACCCATCCATGATTGGTTTCCGGTTGCAAAAGTATATAAAATGTCTGATATTTGTTGGTTGATTAAATAATTAAGTGGTGAAAATGACCACCTGTTTTTATAACTGCAACTGATTATCAGGACTTTACATTTTTCATAGTTCTAAATATAAGTGGTAGATTTATAATGGTAAAAGATACAATTATAGAAGAAAAAAACTGTTTTTCTGATGATTCTGCCAGAAGATTTATGCAGACAATTCAACAAACGAGTTGTAATATAAGCAATCCCGATTTATCTCTTCACTCTTCACCTTCTCGCCCGTAACCCCTCTGTTTATCGGGGTTTCGGGAGGTGAAGAGTTTTCTTTATCTCTTCACCCACTCTTCACCCCTCTTCACCCATATAGAAATATACTATACGCAATATGGGAAGAAAAAAAGAGGGAAAAAGAGGGTGTGTCATAAGTCTGGATAATAGTTGGTGTATAACAGTTGACTACCGCATGCACAACAGCTGTTGTGCGACCGAAGATACTGACTGTCTCAACAACATATCCTATATCTTCCAACAACTTATTCTGTCTCTTCCAACAACATATCCTATCTCTTCAAGCAACATATTCTATCTCTTTCAACAAATAGAAGAGGGTGAATCATAAACTTATGACACATCCTCCTTTTTGTTCAGCAGCAAACGCCAGCATATAACTTATCTATAGGGAATATCAAATCCCAATTTTTTCCCAAAACGATATTTCCAAACTCTATCTTGAACTTTTTGAATTTGTTTTCATTCAAGTAAGAGTTATATTGCGGATGTGGGTGATTTCTAATAAAAGCCCCAACATCTATCGTCTTAACAGTGTCATCATTAAAGTGTAATTCAACTTTTAATGGTGCCACATATCTTGCAGAAAGAATACTTAAGTTCATAATTTCTTCGTTATTTTTGTTGAACGTATTCTTTTCTTATAAATAAAGAAGTTTACCCATTTATCAACTATATTCTTATAGTACTTCTTCACAAAGGCCTCTGCTGTAGCAGCATCCTTCTCACTTAAAGGTGGTATCTTGCTAGAAGTTCTTCTGTGAATTTCAACAAGTTCACCATTTTCTAATATTATCTCGAAAATAGCTTCATGTTCATCCTTCATTACATAAACGTGTATCGGTTCATGCTCATTCGAATAGAACAGAAAGATAAATCCGAAGTATTCAAATATTTTTGGCATCGCAACCTCCTTTTTTAACCTATCTTGATTGCAAAGTTACGACTTTATTTTGAAATGAGGGTAGAAAAAGGAAAAAGTGATTTTTAAAAAGAAAAAAATGGTTTTATTTATCGGGGACAGCTGACGAGTGAAACAAGAACAGCAGACTGGCGAAACTAGAACAGCAGACTAGCGATAGGCAGAACAGTGGGCTGTCTGAGCCAAACAGCGAATGAAAACCGGTTTGTCAGGTTTTTCTATAACCGAAATATCACACCGGTTACGGCTGATATCAGAAAAGAAGAAGAAAAATTGATTTTACTCTTCACTCTTCACCCAATCGCTGGGAATGCCTTTATATAAAGGGGGTTCGAGCTATCGGGTGAAGAGTGAAGAGTTTTTGGCTATTCCATTGCCTCATATCCTTTATTCTGAACCAACTTACCATTGAAGGCAAGGCTCCGCTGAGGTATCGGGAAGACGATGGAACAGGACGAGAGAGCGGACTGAACAGAACGGCGAAGATGCGATGACTTGAGGAACTTGCCGAAACGGATAAGGTCCTGACGGTGACAGGTTTCGCCCGCCAGCACAACCTGACGGTCTTCCAGAATATTGGCAAGCGATGACTTGCGCGCAGGCAAACCGGCATGCGCACGAACCATATTATACTCTGCCCTGCCATCCCCATCGTTGCGCTCCATCGCCTCAGCCTTCATCAGCAACACATCGGTATAGCGGAAACGGAAAAGAGGTTTGGCTGGCCGTGGATGCAGAACAGAATCAGCCTCATCCATCAGCAGCGCATCTTCCGGCATCTGATAACGCACAGAACTGTTGAAGATTTCATCCTCCTCTAAACTGTAGCCCTCATCAGCCAGTCTGTTGCAATAGAAGATACAGGTTTCCCAAGCATTCAATATCTTGCTGCGGTTCTCACTCGCCTTGCCGCCCGTAATGAGCGAGGCACCATCGGCAGTACGCACCATAAATTCCAGGTCCCTACCCTTCGGACGCTTCCTGTAACCCTGCGCCCAATCGTTGTACATATAGATTTCAGCATTCAGCGCCAGTTTAGCCAGCAGGAAGTTGACCACAGGCTGCGTGATGCGCCCATAATGAGAGCCTTCCTCCAAACTTGACGTCTGAGGAAGATAAGGCAACACCTGCTGCAATTCGCTGAAGATGAAATGGAAGATTTCGCTCCGTTCGCTCTGAGCCGACAGCTTTTCATCGGTAACCGAAGAGCCCGAAGCCGGTTCATAGATGAGTGATTCTGCCGAAGACAGGAGTACCGGAATCCTGCCATACAAATCCATCGCCTCATAATACATCATGGCTCTGATGGCACGCACCTCAGCCTTGAACTGCGCCTTCTGATTATCGGTAAGGCGTACAGACTGGAAATCTATCATATCCAGCGACTTGTTACACATGCCGATAGCCCGATAAAGATATTGCCAGGAAGAATAAAGCTGCTCATCATCAGGAGAAAGAGAAAGCAGACTGTCCAAACGCTGAATATCGCAGATGCCTTCCCCATCTATCGTTCCACCCATAAAATCATATAAAGGAGCTATGGTCGTATCGAATATTTCAGACGCAGAACCATTGCTGCCACCCCCATCGAGCTGATCCTTAGGATGCTCATTCAAGCACGATGAGAATGCCAACAGGGTCAGGAAAGAGATGACCCACGTGAACAAATGTGAAATATACCGTCTCATAACCATATCACATGAAGTTTAGGTTTCAAACTGTCAAGACTGCGAATAACAGCAATCCGACTGCAAATATAAGAAAAAAGAATGATAAAAGGACACAAATATAGTAAAAATCTACGCAAATTTTGCGGTTATCAAATTTATTTGTACCTTTGCACCCGGTTAGCAGAGAGCTAACTAAGGGGTGCTACCGCCGGAAAAGAGAAAAAAGCGGATGCTGAGAATATACCCATCGACCTGAACCAGATAATGCTGGCGTAGGAAAATAAGGCAAATTCCCCCCTTATATAGATGTTTTTAATTTAAATAAATGAAAAGATTCAACGGGATCGCACTCAGTGTAGCGTTTTGCTCTTTGGCAAGCCAGGCTGCACTGGCACAGACAAAAATCGACACCTTGAAGGTGCAGAATTTGAATGAAGTGATTGTAAAAGGCGTACGTGCCGCAAAGGAAGCTCCATACGCCGTGGCTAACATCAGGAAATCAGAACTCAAACAATTCTCTTGCTCAGGTCAGGAATTGCCATTTCTCCTTTCTCGTACACCGGGCATCCTCGCCTGGAGTGAGAACGGTATCGGCACCGGTACTACCTATATGCGCATTCGTGGCGCTGCCGGAAGCCGCATCAATGTAACACTCGACGGAGTGGCTCTCAACTCACCGGAAGACCAGACCGTTTTCTGGGCTAACATGAACAGTTATTCTTCGCTCCTGGGCAGCATCCAGGTACAGCGCGGCGTAGGTTCTTCTACCAATGGCGACGGTGCCTTCGGTGGAAGCATCTCTATGGCTACAGCTGCTCCTTCGCTCACCCCTACTGCAGAAGTTACCGGTTCTTTCGGTTCTTACAATACCTATCATACAGGCGCCAGCTTCTCTACAGGTCTGCTCGGCAAGCATCTGATTTTTGACGGTGCTTATCACGAGACAGCTACCGACGGTTATGTAGACGGTACAGCAGGCCGCTCAGGTTCTTACTATGGCGGACTGACCTGGCTGAGCGATAACTTCAAGGTAAGCTACAAGAACATCGGCAACTTCGAGAAGACCGGTCAGGCTTGGAACGGTGTGCTGGGCGGAGATTACAACTCTAACTTCACCCTCCTTGAGGATGGCATCCGCACCTATAAAGATATGTATAAGGCAGGTCTGGATAAGTTTAACGTGCTGACAGGTGATTTGGTTCGCAACGGCAAGGGCGATTATACCATCACTCCTTATACCCTGCGCGACGGAAGCAAATGGGACAAGACTACTGATAACTTCTATCAGAACCACAACATCCTTTCGGCTACCTGGACACCTGGCAGCCACTGGAGCCACAGCCTCTCACTGCATTATACCTATGGCTACGGCTACTACAAGGAGTTTAAGAACAACGCCAAGTTTGCCAAATTCGGACTCGTTTACAAGGATGCAGAAGGCAAGAAGGTTAAGAAGTCTGACTTCATCCGCAAGAAGGGACTCACCCAGCATACCTACGGCATGGTATACAATACCAACTACAAGGATGAGCACTGGGATGTTATCGGCGGATTGAACCTGCAGCAGTTCCGCGGTAACCACTGGGGATACCTTACTTATATCGCCAACCAGGATGCCGAGAAGAAATTCTTCGGCAGCAACGGCCAGTATAAGTACTATGATTCTGATGCCCACAAGTACGACTACAGCGCCTTCGTCAAGGCAAGCTATCGCTTTGCAGACTACTGGAATGCCTTCGCTGACCTGCAGTATCGCCGTGTAGAATACAAGACCGACGGTATCAACGATAAATTTATCGCCCAGGCAGATGGCAGCTACAAGAACCAGGAGCTGAACATCAACGAGAAGTACAACTTCTTCAATCCTAAGGCAGGTATCAGCTTCAACAAGGATGGCCACAAGGCATATGCATCTGTAGCCTACAGCAACCGCGAGCCAGAGCGCAACAACTTTACCGACAACTTCAACTATCCATTCCCTAAAGAGGAGAAGTTGCTCGATGTAGAGTTCGGCTATCAGTATCAGGGCGACAACTGGCATGCAGGCGCCAACTTCTACTATATGGATTATGACAACCAGCTGGCTCAGACCGGACAGTTGAGTGACATCGGCGAGGCGCTGACCACCAACATCAAGGATTCTTACCGTATGGGTGTAGAGCTGACAGCCGGCTGGGCACCATTGTCATGGTTGTCTGTAGAAGGAAATGCCGCTTTGAGCAAGAACAAGATTAAGGACTTTGATGAGTATGTAAGCAACTGGGAAGACGACAAGAAGCCAGGCGTAGTACATTACAACAACTCAACCCTGTCTTATTCTCCATCAGCTATCCTGAACGGATTCATCGATATCCACTATGCCGGTTTCTCAGCTACCTGGCACACCAACTTTGTAAGTCGCCAGTATATTACCAATACAGAAGACCGCGACTTCTCACTGCCATGCTATTCACAGAGCGACCTGAGCCTGAACTACAGTGCTAAGGTAACCAAGGCACTCGGCATCAAGGAGATAAGCTTCGGTGTAGACATCAACAATATCTTCAACCGCCACTATGCAGCCAGCGCATTCACCTGGGGCAATGCTATCGGTTACGGATATACATTGGACAACCGATTCAAGCAGATAGCCTACATCCCGATGGCAGATACCACCTGGATGACGCATCTTACATTGAAGTTCTAATCAGAAATCATCATGATGGATTATATTGCATCACATGGTTTAGATATCTTTACCACGGTACTCGGACTGGTTTATATCCTGTTGGAGTACCGTGCCAGTATCTGGCTTTGGCTGGTAGGCATCATCATGCCCGCCCTGGACGTATGGCTCTATTGGAGTCATGGTCTTTACGGCGATGCGGGTATGGCGGTCTACTATACGATAGCCGGTATATATGGTTATGCCGTATGGAAATATGGCAAGAAGCACAACCAGAAGGAGAAAGAAGAACTTCCGATTACCTATATGAAGAAGTCGCTCTATCTCCCTACTCTTCTGTTCTTCCTGGCAGCCTGGGGCATCACCTATTATATACTGATAACTTTCACCAACTCTACGGTTCCTCTGCAAGACAGCTTCACCAATGCCCTGAGCTTTGTGGGTCTCTGGGCGCTGGCACGCAAATATATCGAGCAGTGGTTCTTCTGGATTATCGTAGATGCCGTTTGCTTCTATCTCTATATCGTCAAAGGTATCCCATTCAAGGCAGGACTTTACGGTCTCTACGTCATCATCGCCGTAGCCGGATACTTTAAATGGAAGAAGATGATGATAAAAAAGAGTTGATAGTTAATAGTTCAGATATTATAGACGGAAAAAGGAAGCCAAGGCAAAAACAAACTTGCCAGGCTTCCTTTATTTCATTTATATAAACAAGAACCACTATACCAAGGTTCCGCGCTTAAACTTATCCTATCAGCGAAAAGCACATCCTTTATGCCCTTTTCACCTTTAATCCGTTTTCGATACTAACCAGTTCATCGCTGAATCCTGCATCAATCTTCAGTCTTTCTTCCACTTTTGAACAACTGTGGATAACTGTGCTATGATCACGATTACCAACGAGTTTGCCGATTCTCGAAGCAGGCATTTTGGTATATTTCTGTGCCAGATACATCGTTACCTGTCTTGCCACGACATAATCACGCTTACGGCTCTTGCTGTTCACGGCAGTAACCGTTACATTATAATGATGGCAAACCGTTTCTACGATGTCATCGATGGTGAGCGGCTTATCATCCACCTTCACCGCACGCTTGATGACGCGCTCGGCAAGACGGATATCAATGCTGCTGTTATAAACAATGCTGTAAGCCAGAAGACCATTGATGGCTCCCTGCAAATCGCGCACACTTCCGTTACAGGTCTGGGCGATGAAAGAGATGACATCTACCGGAATCTTCAAACCGTCACGACGGATCTTATTGCTCAGGATATCCACACACAACTGGATATTCGGCTTCTCCAACTCGCAGACCAGACCACAAGAGAAACGGGTGAGCAAACGGTCTGGCATATCCTTCAACTCTACCGGAGGGCGGTCGCTCGCCAGAATAATACGCTTTCCGTTGCGGAAAAGGTGGTTGAAGATATGGAAGAAGGTATTCAGCGTCTTCGCCTTACCAGCCCACTCCTGGATATCATCCACAATCAGCATATCGATAGACTGATAGAAATTGATGAAATCATTGCTCGCATTATGGAGCACAGCATCAGTATACTGGGTCTGGAAAAGACGGGCACTCACATAGAGCACACGCTTCTGAGGATACATCTGCTTCGCTTTCAGGCCGATGGCATTCACCAGATGCGTCTTACCGCTACCCGAAGGTCCGTAAATGAACATTGGGTTAAACTGGGTGGTGTTGGGATGCTCGGCAATAGACAATCCTACGGAACGAGGCAGCTTGTTGCTGTCACCCTCCATATAATTGTTGAAAGTAAGCTTCGGGTCTAACTGTGTATCAATGTCTTCCTGCTGCTGGGGAGCGACAGGCTGGGCAGCCGTCTGCTGGGCACGCTCACGAGTTTGCTTTGCCATATCAGCATCGTCTGGATCTGCCTCTATATCTTGAGAAAGCTTATGCTCCTTATCGGTTACAACACGATAAGTGAGACGGATTCCTTCACCAAAATTACGATGCAGCACCTTACTTAACAAGTCAACAAAGTTCTGTTCCAAGTACTCGTATACGAACGGACTCGGAACCTGCACCAACAAAGTCTTTGTCGACGGCTTGTACGATTCAAAGACGATTGGCTTGAACCATGTGTTATATTGCTGCTCTGTTACACTGTCCTTTATGAGCAAAAGACTGTTGTCCCAGAGGGCTTTTGGACTTGCTAACATTGATTACTTATATTATTAATACTTTAATTCACAAATGACGGGACGCACCAAAAGATGCGAAATCACGTGCAAAGTTACAAAAAAAATAGGAGAAATGCAAATCCCCTTATTTAAAATATTTTAATAGATAGTCTTTAAATTACTGAATACCAAACACTTGTCTAAAATACAAATATAGCAGACTGAAAATCAGTGAAACAATAATGTAACGTCCCCGAAACGGCTAACAAACAAACAGTTTGCGAGTCATTTCGGGGCGTGAAACATACCGAATTTTATTTAGACTAAATTTATTTAGCTCAAACTCTTTTTACTTGTCTTTTCTGCCGAAAACAGAGAAATGGACATAGCGTTTCGGATGTGCCTTCAAGTCGATAACCAAGGAGTCGGCATGACTCATGGTTGACGTCAGATTGTCGTACAGTTTGGTATCGTTCATCAGCAATCCGAGGCTGCCCTGGTTGCTGTTCAGCTTCTCAGTAAACTGATGAGCACTCTCCAAAGTCTGGTTCACCTTGTTCAAAGTGCCCTGCACATCAAGACTGGCCAGATTAGCTGTGAGGCGGTTGGTATTATCCAGCACGCCATTTGCCTTTCCAATCATACCCGGAACCTGTTTGTTGAGTCCTGCCATCAGGGTATTCAGTTCACGTGTAGAAACGGTGAGGTTGCTTGTGATGGTTTCCACATTATGCAGCGAAGCAGCCAGAGCCGGGTCAGCCAGCAGCGCATTCACGCTGGTAAGGATAGAATCCAACTTAGGCAACATCTTTTCCACTACCGGAACCAGGTTGGCAGCCTTATCCATCATGCCTCCGTTTACAGCACCCGGAATGATACCTCCCGGTTCTACTCTTTCGCGCGGATTGTTTGCCAGAAGCAGATTCACCTGCAGGTTACCCATCAGGTCTTTTACTATTTCGGCTTTACTGCCCTGCGGGATTCTCAAATCCTTGATAATATCCACCTTTACTTTGATAGGACCATTCTCCTTGTAATCATATTCCAAACCATCCACGATACCTACCTTATAACCATCCGCATAAATAGGCGTAGAGGCACCCAGTCCCTGGATGTCATCAAACGTCATATAGTAGGCGTTGTTGGTAGAGAACAGATTCATGCCTTTCAGAAAATTGATTCCGAAATACATAATCAAAATACCGACAATAGCTACAAGAGCTATCTTGATTTCTTTTGTTAGCTTCATATTTATCTCTTTATATATTCGTGCTTATATCTTATCCTTACTCAGGTCAATCAGCGGTTTCTGTTCTGTTTGAACTCACGTATAGCCTGATTCACATCATATTTCTTTCCATTCTTGAAAGCTATGATGAAAGCTTCCGGGAACTTCTCGGCAAGCGTCTTGCGCAAGCGGAAAATCTCATTATAGTTGGTAGAAGCTCCCATCGTATATTTCACCATATTGCCTTCCTGATAACTGTCATAACCGGTTTCGCCCTTAAAATGGGCATCGCCCTTGCGGAGCGTGCGGTTGCTGACAAATATCTGGAGCTTGAAGACAGGCGCATCGGCTACATTGGCTTTCTGCTGTGCCGGCTTGTTCTGAGCTACAGTTCTGTTCTGCTGCGTCTGTCTGCTCTGCTGAGCCGGCTTATCCTGCGGGTTCTGTCTTCTGTTCTGCTGAACCGTTTTAGCCTTTGTTGCTCTGGTTTCCACCTGCTTCACCGTTCTTCTCGGCGCAGTATCCGCCTCCTCAGCACGGCGCTCGTCCTTCTCCTGTTTCGTATCAGAAACTATCTTGGCAACCGGCACCGATTCTGTATCCGCAGCTCGATAAGGAACCGAGATGGATTTATCGTATTTATTGCGATATTGCGCAAAACCTTCGTAGATGCCTCGGGCGATATCATCCACCCTGCTGGCATCGTTGAGCAGTCTTTCTTCATCGGCAGTAGTGATGAAACCGAGCTCTATCAGACAGCTAGGCATCGAGGTTTCTCTGAGAACCAGGAATCCTGCCTGATGCACACCCTTATCCGGACGGTTGGCACGGGAACATACCTTTCGCTGAATATTGCGCGCCAGTTCTACGCTTCTCTCCATATTCTTACCCTGTATAAACTCGAAGATGATGTAACTCTCAGAAGATCGCGGGTTGAAACCCTGATAGGTCTGCTGATAGCCCTTCTCCATCGAGATAACGGAGTTCTCTCGCATAGCCACATCGAGATTATCCTTGGCACGGTGCATACCGAGCGTATAGGTTTCAAAACCGCGGGCTATCTTACCGGCTGGCAGCGCATTGGTATGTACCGAGATAAACAGGTCGGCATTGGCGCGGTTAGCAATGTTGGCACGCTGTTTCAGAGGAATAAAGACATCCGTCTTGCGGGTATAGATGACTCTCACATCCGGCATATTGCGCTCAACATATTTGCCAAACTGCAATGCCACAGAGAGATTGATATTCTTTTCTTTGGAAATAGCACCAAGTGCGCCCACATCATGACCGCCATGACCTGGGTCGATAACGAGCGTGAAACGGCGGTTGGAGCCTGTCGCTGTCAGCACCAACATACACAATAGGGTCAATATGAGTGTTATTTTCTTCAACATATCTTTCTGATGATTTTGCAAAATTACTACTTTTGTATCAGAAAACCTAAATCTACTATAAAGTTTTATCATTTGTTAATACAACTTCTACCCCTGCGCCGTCACAATCTGCTCCAAAAGGAGGATTAACTTTGGTAATAGCGAGTTGTATTTTCTGAATAGTCGGATATTCTGCAAAGAGTCGCTTTCCTATCCTTCCGGCTACATGTTCCAGCAGTTTGCTAGGTATCTCCATCTCCTGTTTCACGAGTTCATAGAGTTCTGCATAGTTGAGGGTTCCAGCCAGTTCATCGGTTTCCATGGCTCTGGAGAAATCATAGCTCACATCCAGATTCACCACATAATCGTTGCCCACCTGGGTTTCCTGTGGCAGAACGCCGTGATATGCATGGAAACGGACATTCTTCAAGTATATCTTACTACGGAAAAGCATAGTTTATATCAGTTTCTATCTTGGGGATTAGGATTAGGATTCGGAATCACTATCATCGTAAAGTTTCATCAGGCTACCATCCTTCAGATATCTCTTCAGGGCTGTCACAACACCTTTCTTCCAGGTATTGATGTTATCTGAAGTAAGCTGGAGCTGATAAACGAGTTTGATGACATGTTCGATAGGCATACGGTAGCGCAGCACACCGGAAATCAGCTTGGCATAGTTCCAGTATTCAGGATTAAACTTCTCGCTCAATCCCTCAACCGTAATCTTATATCCTCGCTTGTTCACAAACTGGAAGTCGTATCGCTTCAAGCCTCCATCCAGAATGGTCTTCACGATCTTGCCTTTGCTTACAGATTTAGGCAGCATGATACCCTCGTCCTCATCCTGCAAACCCGTGAAGATTTCGTATGGATGACCGTCGAGCAGTCCTACAAGAGCCACCCATTTCTCCTTATTATTCTGGAATCGCACCACATCGCATTCCAGTTCTCGAGGTCGCACCTCCATTACTTCAGGAGAGAAAACAGGAAGATGAGTTTCCTCTGAAACAACATTGGCTATCTGATCATAGAGTTTATTCCAATCAGACTGTTCTACATGATAATTCTGATGAAGTGTTGCCAGATTAGCATTCAATTCATCTATAAGAGCCTTGGAAGCCTCTTCAAAAGTCATATTTTCAATATATTCCATATCAAACGTTTCATATTTAGGTGCAAAATTAAACTTTTATTTCTAAAATCTGAAACGTTTTGGCATATATTTCACTAAAAAAGTGAAAGAAAGACAACTTTTTGGGAAACTTTCACTAACTTTGCAGCAAAAATAGGGTTCTGAAATGAAACAGAACTCCTATATATATAATAAGGTATAATGATAAAATAAAAAAGATATGGAATCGATTAAGAACAGAACAAGCATCAGAAAATATGCTGAGAAGGAAGTATCTGAAGAACTTCTGAACCGTCTTTTGGAAGAGGCAGAGCGCACCCCGACAATGGGAAACCTGCAGCTTTACAGCGTTGTGGTAACAAGAAGTGAAGAAGGAAAGAAGGCGCTGGCACCAGCCCACTTCAACCAGCCGATGGTAACAGAAGCCCCTGTCGTCCTCACCATCTGTGCCGATTATCGCCGCACAACCCTCTGGGCAGAGAACCGCAAGGGAACCCCGGGCTATGACAACATTCTCTCTTTTATGAATGCAGCTACCGATGCCCTTCTCTTTACCCAGACCTTTACCAATCTGGCAGAAGAGGCTGGCTTGGGTACTTGCTTCCTCGGAACCACAGTTTATATGCCAAAGATGATCATCGACACCCTGAAGCTCCCTAAGCTCGTAATGCCAGTAGCCACATTGACCATCGGCTGGCCGGCAGAACATCCAGCCCTGAGCGACCGTCTTCCTCTGCGCAGCATCATCCACCACGAGCATTTCGAAGATTACACCCCAGAAAAGATAGATGACTTCTATGCAGAGAAGGAAGCTCTGGAAGAAAACAAGGAGTTCGTTCGCATCAACAACGTAGAGACCCTAGCCCAGGTTTTCACCGACATCCGATACACAAAGAAGGATTGCGAGGCGATGAGCCAAGGTTTCCTCGAAGCCATCAAGCAGCAAGGATTTATTTAAAGGTAAAAAAGTAAAAAGGTAAAAAGGGCACCTCGCTGGTTAACATTCCGCTAGGCTTTTTTACCTTTTTACCTTTTTACTTTTTTACCTTTTCATTATTCTACAACGATTGGCTTGTACTTAGGAACCAATGCCTTCATGATGCACCAGCCTACGAGGTAAGCAACACTACAGATGCAGAATACAATCATGTAGGCACCTGGCTTGCCATCGAAGCCCATGAAGCTGAAGTCTGAACCCAGACCATCTGCATAGGTGAAGAGCATACCGGAACCCTTGTTGATCAGGAAGGAACCGATACCACCTGCCATCGCACCAATACCGGTGATAGTAGCTACAGTTGACTTAGGGAACATATCACCGATGGTAGAATAGAGGTTAGCTGACCATGCCTGATGACCTGCACCGAGCAAACCGATGATGATAGCTGGCCACCATGCACTGTACTCACCCATAGGCTGGGCAATCAGACCGAGCAATGGGAAGCAAGCGAAAATCAACATCGCACGCATTCTGCCGATATATGGATTCATACCCTTCTTGTCAACAAAGTAGGTTGGCAAGTAACCACCACCAATACTCAATACGGTTACAATAGCATAGAGAGTGAAGATGAGGGCGATACCCATACCTGAATCTGAAGAATAACCATACTGGTCAGAGAAATAAGCTGGTGCCCAGAAGAGGAAGAACCACCAAACACCATCAGTCATCAACTTACCAACGATGAATGACCAGGTCTGACGGTAGCTGAAGCACTTCAGAAAGCCGATAGTTTTCTCCTCAGCGGCAGTTTCTGTCTCTTTCCCAGCCTCAATCTTTTCGAGGTCCTCATCCTGCTCAATATAAGTAAGCTCAGCCTTGTTTACATACTTGCTGTTAGATGGTTTGTCATAGAGCCATACCCAGAGGCCCATCCATACGTAACCGAGCACACCGATGATGATGAAGGCCCATTCCCAGCCCATGCTGCGAGCCAACAAAGGAATGGTAGCTGGAGCTGCCAAAGCACCTACAGAAGCACCACTGTTGAAGATGGCGGTAGAGAAAGCACGGTCTTTCTTAGGGAAATACTCTGCTGTTACCTTGATGGCTGCAGGGAAGTTACCTGCCTCACCCACAGCAAGAATCAAGCGGCAAGAGAGGAACAGCCATACACTGATTGTAGCAATCGCTACAGCTGCATCACTACCAGCCTGTACCATGCGGAGCGCCTCGATAGAATCATAACCTTCCATCTGCATAGCTACCCAACCGCAACCGGCGTGCATCACAGCACCTGTTGACCATACGAAGATGGCGATGAGATAACCTTTCTTGGTGCCCATCCAGTCAACAAACTTACCTGCGAAGAGGTTAGCGATGGCATAGAAGATTGAGAAAAGACCGGTGATGGTACCATAGTGATCATCTGTCCAGTGGAATTCTGGAGCAATGAAGTCTTTCCATGTTAAAGAGAGAACCTGACGGTCCATGTAATTGACTGTGGTTGCGATGAAGAGCAGCGCACAGATTACCCAACGGAAGTTGGACATTTTACTTGTTGTAATAGGGCTCATTTTATAAAAAAGTTTTTAAGCGTTATACTTATTTTTATTTTAGATTACTATTTAGACGGCAAAGCCTGGCTCATATTAATCATAAACCAGGTTGCCATATCATGTATCTTATTATTCCAATGTAGGAATCTTCACTACCTGCATATCGTTGTAGATCAGATTCTCACCTGCCATACCCCAGATAAAGGTATAGTTGCTGGTACCTGCTGCACAGTGGATAGACCACTCTGGAGAAATCACAGCCTGCTCGTTGTTCAACCAGATAGGACGTGTCTCCTGTGGTTCACCCATTACGTGGAGAATCTTCTGACCCTCTGGTACATTATAATAGAGGTAAGTCTCCATACGGCGGAGGTGAGTATGAGCTGGCATGGTGTTCCATACAGAACCCTCCTTCAACTCAGTAACACCCATCTGCAACTGGCAGGTACGAACACCGGCTACACCGTCGATAATCAACTGGTGGATTACACGGTCGTTGCTCTCCTTCAGGCTACCAGCCTTGATGTTGTTGGCATCCTTCAGGGTAACCTTCTTGGTAGGATATGTCTGATGAGCACAAGCGCTGTTCATATAGAACTTAGCTGGCTTAGCTGCATCCTTGCTGCTTACCTCGATGTTCTTGGCACCACGACCTACGTAGAGAGCCTCCTGGAAACCGAGTGTATACTTCTTGCCGTCAACGGTAACAGTACCCTCGCCACCGATGTTGATGATACCCAACTCGCGGTTGTCGAGCAGATTCTTCTGATCGTTTGGCTTGTCTGTATAGAGAGGAGCGATAGAAGTCAGCTTCAGAGGAGCAGTTGTTGGCTCAGCACCACCGATGAGGAAGCGGTCGAACATGGTGTATGTCCAGTTTACCTCGCCTGGAGCAAACACCTTCTCGATAGCGAATTCACCGCGAAGGCGGTCTGTTGTATAGTGCTTTGCATCCATCGGATTGCTTGCATAACGAACGTTGTAGTTAGTGTAGGCATTTTCTGCCTTCACTTCATAACCACATTTTCCACACTGGCCAAAAGCCTGACTTGCTGTTAATACCATTGCTGCTAATATTAATGTTAATTTCTTCATAATTATCTTGTTTTATTTTTTACCTTTTTACTTTTTTTCTTCCTTCACGATGCGCTGACGGTTGATAACCATCATGGCTACTGTGATGACTGCGAGAACACCCATACCTACGTATGAAAGCTTCACACCGCGATAGATAACCCATCCGAAGAGAGAGGATGCGAAATCGAGTGCACCGCCTGAGAATCCGTCAGGGATATGAGCGGCATTATCGCCTGTTGCTGCATAAACCTGGTTGGCTGCCAGCGTAAAGTCTGGTGCCATATCGGTAACGAAATAGAGACCGATGACGAGGGTTACCAGGCCGATGATAAGCGTCTTCACCACATTACCTCTTGTAAACGGCAGAATCATTGGGAAGAGGTAGAACATACCTGCCAACGAAGCCAGAGGCAAGAACTGGTTGCCTGGCAGGAAGACTGCGATAGCCAGGATAACCGGAATCAGAATCACAGATGCTACCAGGGTAGTAGGATGACCGATTACCAGGGCAGGACTCATACCGATATGAACCTTCTTGCCGTTAAACTTGGTCTTCACCAACTCCTGTGTCTTCTCTGAGATAGGCTTCAAACCGTCGATAAACAGGGCTGTAATACGAGGAATCAGCTCCATCACGGCTCCCATCGTTACACCCAGGAAGAGAATCTTCTTGATATCGAGCTGGGCTGCCCAACCTATCAGGGCACCTACGATAACACCGAGTACCAGTGGCTCGCCGAGCACACCAAACTTCTTCTTCAGTCCCTCTGCATCGATATCGAGCTTAGAGAAGCCCGGAATCATATCGAAGAGTTTATTGAAAACGATTGCGAATGGCATGAAACTCTGGCAGAATGGCTGCGGAATAGAGATACCATCCAAATCGTAATATTTCTGGAATCTGTCGGCTGTCAGGTCTGCACAGACCAAGGTATTGATGTAGCAGACGATGGCTGCGAAATAGCCCCAGAGCAAACTCTGACCCATCACGAAGTAAGCCACTGCACCGATAAAGGCGAAGTGCCAGTAGTTCCAGAGGTCGATATTCACTGTACGTGTTGTCTTGGTAATCAACATCAGGAAGTTGACACCCAGACAGATTGGGATAATCAATGCTCCCACTGCTGTATTGTAAGCTACAGCTGCAGCTGCTGGCCATCCCATGTCAAAAACGTTTAACTGTAAGTGGTAGATATCAGAAATAGCCTTCAATGGGTCGTTGAAGTTGGTAGTCAGCAATGCAGTTACCACGCCCAAGCCTACGAAACCCACGCCTACGAAGAGTCCCGACTTCAAAGCCTTTCCGAATTTCATGCCAATACACAGACCGATGACCGTGAAGATGATAGGCATCATCACGCTCGCACCGAGACTGATAATATAGCTAAATACTTGTTCCATTTTAATTTGTAGTATTGTTTAATTGTTAGAAAATACACGACAAAGAGCACCCTCTTTTGTCTTTTTATGATTTGTTGTGTGCAAAGATACACTTTTTTCTTCAATTACAATACGTTTTGATGGAAAAAATTACGCAAAAAAAATCCCATCAGAACATTTCTGATAGGATTTCTCTATTTTTATACGTTTTTAAATGATTTTTTACCGAATCGGTCTTCATTCTTCCCTCTTCGTTCTTCCCTCTTCACTTCCTAGTCTTGGAAGTAAACTCTCTTCACACGGTTGCTGATGGTGGTCAGCACCTCGTAAGGGATGGTCTCGAGGATGTCGCTCAGTGTCTGGACAGGCAGATGCTCGCCGAAGATTTCTACCGAATCTCCTTCCTTGCAAGGGATGTCGGTCACGTCTATCATAGCCACATCCATACAGATGTTGCCCACATATTCTGCCTTCTGGCCGTTCACCAGACAGTAGGCATGACGGTTGCCCAGACGGCGGTTCAGTCCGTCAGCATATCCGATAGGGATGGCTGCGATGACGCTGTCTCTGTCGAGAATTGTCTTGCGGCTGTAGCCCACACTGTCACCTGCCTTCACGTTGTGCATCTGCAGAATGGTTGTCTTCAGGGTGCTCACGCAGTTGATGGTCTTGTTGTTGCGCGAATTGATGCCGTAGAGTCCGAGTCCCAGACGGCACATATCCAGCTGGCGCTCCGGGAAGTGCTCGATACCTGCCGAATTGCAGATATGGCGCAAAATCTTATGGTCGAAAGCTGCCTGCAACTGCTTGCTGCCCTTGTCGAAGAGTTCAAACTGATGAGCTGAGAAATCATCGAAGCTGTCGTCATCGCTGCCCACGAAGTGAGAGAACACAGAACGTGGGATGATGGCATTCTGGTGCTTCAGCTTGCCGATGAGTTCCTCCATATCGTTCTCAGGGTCGAAGCCCATGCGGTGCATGCCTGTATCCAGCTTGATATGGACAGGGAAACCGGTTACTCCCTCTTTCTCAGCTGCCTTGATGAGCGCATCGAGCAGACGGAAAGAGTAAACCTCCGGCTCCAGGTCGTAATCGAACATGGTCTTGAAGGCGGTCATCTCCGGATTCATGATCATGATGTTGCTGGTGATGCCGTTCTTGCGCAGCGTAACGCCCTCATCGGCTACAGCCACAGCCAGATAGTCTACACGATGGTCCTGCAGGGTCTTGGCTATCTCCACAGCACCTGCACCGTAGCCGTCTGCCTTGATCATGCATACCAGCTTGGTTTCCGGCTTCATAAACGCACGGTAGTAGTTCAGATTGGCTACCACGGCATTCAGGTTCACCTCCAGCGTAGTCTCGTGTACCTTCTGTACCAGCAGTTCGGTGAGCTGGTCAAAGCCAAACTGGCGGGCGCCCTTCAGCAGAATCACCTCATCGCGCAGGGAAGCAAACACTTCGCTGGCGATGAATTCCTCTACATTCGGGAAGAAGAACTTCTCTGAAATCTGAATCACGTCGTGCTGCTTGCAGAGCTCAGGACCGATACCGATGAACTTTACCACGCCACGCTTGCGGGCTAAATCGCTCACCTCTTTATATAAAGCCTCCGGTTCCTGACCGCTCTGGTAGATGTCGCTCAATATCAGCGTATGGCGACGACCGCGATGGTCTGGACGGCGGTTCATGAAGTCGAGAGCGATATCGAGCGAATTGATATCACTGTTGTAGCTGTCGTTAATCAGCGTACATCCGTGCTGTCCTACCTTCACCTCCAGTCTCATTGCCACAGGTTCGAGCTGTGCCATGCGCTTGTCGGTATCTTCAGCCGAAAGACCGAGTTTCGATGCCACGACAGCAGAGATGATGGCATTCTGTACAGATGCATCGTCGATGAACGGGATAGAGAAACTGTCTTCCTCACCTTTATATATATAGGTAATCACACTCACGCTCTGCTGTTTCTCGATGTTCTTCACATAGAAAGGAGCCTCCGCATTCTTGAGCGACCAGAAGAGTTTCTCGCCTTTATAGTCGGGATATTCAGCTATCACCTTGTTGATAACCTCGTCATCGCCATCATAGATTACGGTCTCTGCATCATGGAAGAGGATGAGTTTCTCCCGGCATTTCTCCTCCATGGAAGAGAAGTTCTCCTGATGGGCAGCACCCAGATTGGTCAGTACGGCGATGGTTGGCTGGATGATGTCACGCAGGGCAAGCATTTCGCCTGGCATACTGATACCTGCCTCGAAAACGCCCACCTGGGTCTGCTCGTTCATCAGCCATACCGACAATGGCACACCTATCTGAGAGTTGTAACTGCGCGGACTGCGGGTAACAAACATGCTTGGCGAGAGCAGCTGGTAGAGCCACTCCTTGACCATGGTCTTGCCGTTTGAGCCCGTGATGCCTACGATAGGGATGTTGAACTCGTCACGGTGGCGCTCAGCCAGACGCTGGAGAGCCTCGAGCGTGTTTACTACCTTCAGGAAGTTGGCTCCCGGATAATCAGAAGCATAGCCCTTAGGCACATTCGTTACAACAAAGTTTTTCACACCTCTGCGATACAGCTCAGGGATGTAGTTATGACCATCATTACGCTCCGACTTGAGCGCAAAGAACAGAGTTTCCTCTGGGAAACAAAGTGAACGACTATCGGTCAGGATAAAACCGATGTTGGTATCATTGTCTCCATAGCGACGCGCACCTATCAGTGTGGTTACCTTTTCAATAGTATATGTCATTGTCTTGTTATTTAAATATTCTTTATTTTATAAGAGATGATATTTCTCCATTTTATAAGAGATGATATTTCTCCTCAAATTGTCTTTTCTTCTCTTCCGTCCTGGCGATGAACTTCTGATGTTCCTCGCTCTCAGGATGGAAGGGCTTGTGGCCGAGTGCTTCGCGGATAGGCCTCCAGTCATCCAGAAACTGCTCTGCTGCCTTGCCGAAGTAAGTTGTCCGGAACCGCTCCCAGATATAGTCTACAGCCTGCTGGCTCGGGTGCAGCATGTCTTCCTTGTAGAAGCGGTAGTCACGGAGTTCATCGTTCATAATCTCGTAAGCCGGAAAATAGCTCACCACTCCGGGATTTTCCTTCACCAGCTTATCGGCTGCCAGCAGGAGCGTAGCCTTCGAAAGCTGACTCCCGTGATAGCCGTATTTCGCATAGCGGATAGGGCTTACCGTGATAATTACCTTCAGAGTGCCTTCACTGCTACCGGATGCTGCGGTCTGCGATTTCAGCAGACTGATAGCCTTCTGCAGATAGCCGGCACATTCGTCCACGCTCAGTTCCCGCTCTTCGAAGAGGCGCTGCGGGCGCTTCTGGCAGTTGTCCACTATCTCGCCCGTCTCCTTCAGGATATACACATGGTTGGTACCCAGCGTAAAGACAGCCACACGGGGACGCACCTCGGAACATTTCTCTACCGTATGGAGAATGCTTGCCGGATTATACATCACCCCGAAGGGATTCACCGTAGCCCGGAAGCGGTTCTCCACAAACCGCCGCCCCAGATTGTCGGCAAAGCAACTGCCCACAAAGAGCATCCGCTCTGCCGCCCCTATCTCGAAGTCGGCCTTCGGAATATCTATTTCTGTTCTAAATCGCATCATCAGAATTTGCAATCAGTCTATCAGTCTAAGGGGATTTGCAATCCCCGCTATTCCTTCTTGCGCTTTCTCACCTCAACCACTACACCTATTATAATAAGGAGAGCCAGAACCCCATAGCCGATGTAAGCCACGGTCTCGGTATTCTTGAGCGACTGAGGATGGAAATCGAGAACCACTTTGTGATTACCAGCTTTCACGTTCAGCGCACGCAGAATATAGTTCACTCTGCCCAGCTCAGCCGGCTGTCCGTCTACCGTAGCCGTCCAGCCCGGATAGTAAATCTCAGAGAATACGATCACGCCGCCCTTGCTCGACTTCACCTCGTAAGTCAGGTTGTTCGGCTTATACTGCGTCATCTTCACCACCGAAGTATCATCCTGCTTCACGCTCTGCGCCAGCTGTTCCTTGAATTTGGCATCAGCCACAGCCACGTGTCGGAGGTTCACCTTACCCACGCCATCAATTTCCTCGTTGGCATTGTTCACATACTTCACCTCGTCTACGAACCATGCATTGCCGTAGGCATACGGATTCAGAACCGGAACGGTCTGTCCGCCCTGCAGCGGCATGATGAAGTATTTGGTATTCAGCATGTTCAATACCGGATAGATACTGTCGCCGTTCACCTTGGTCATATCGCCGCCCGCAGCAGCTACCGCCTGCATCGTCTTCTGCATCTCAGGAGCGATATGTGCCTCAATCATCTCCTGGTAGCGACGGAGCTTGGCTGGATGATAACCGCCGATGCTCTTGTGGTAGTAAGAGGTCTCGTTCTCATTGAATGTATTCGATGCCAGATTCAGCACACGGTAGTCGAGTGCCTTGTCACGGCAGATAATCTTGTCGGTCTCGGTCATCTGCTGCGGTGTATCGCGCTGCGCCTTGTCCACGAACATATCATCGTAGAGATAGCGCTTGTTCACCATCCACATATCCACCAGACAGAGCACGGCGATGCCGGCAATCATATATTCCTTGCCCAGCTTCTTCATCTTGAAGAGCATCAGCAGTGCCGAACCGACGAGGATAATCCAGAACGAACGCCAGCAGTCGGATGTGAAGATGCCCTTGCGGATATCTGTCAGATTGCTCATGATTGGAGAGATATACTCCTGAGGCAACTGCTGCAGCGCCTGAGTCTCCTGTACCGATACGAAATCTGGGAAGAATACGCCCGGCATGATGGCAAAGAGCAGACAGAAGCCTGCTGTCAGACCGAAACTGGCATATACATATTTTATCTTCTCTGCCAGAATCTCCGGCTCATCCACAATCTTCTTCAGCGCCATCATCGCCAGGAGCGGGATGGTGAATTCTGCGATAACCAGGATAGATGCCACCGTTCGGAACTTGGCATACATCGGCACATAATCGAGGAAGAAATTGGTAAACGGCATGAAGTTTCTACCCCAGGCGAGCAAGATGCTCAGGATGGTGGCAGCAAGCAGCGCCCACTTCATCGGACCCTTCACGATAAACAGGCCCAGGATAAAGAGCATGCAGACGAAGGCACCTACATATACAGGTCCGCTCGTTCCCGGCTGGTTGCCCCAGTACTGTCCCAGCTGCTGGTAAATCTGAACGAAGTTAGGATCAGCCTTCTCCATCGCCTGCTGGTTCTGCGCCAGCGGCACGGAGGCACCGCCCTTGGCATTCGGAATCATCAGCGTCCACGTTTCGTCGATACCATAGCTCCACTGTGTGATATAGTCTCTATCCAGACCGCTGCTGGTCTGGTTAGCCGCATTTTTCTTTACGAGTTCACTCTTTCCACGCATGGTTTCCTGACCATACTGCCAGGTATGATAAAGGTTCGAGAGGTTGAGCGAGATACCGATGAGGGCACCCACCACGCATACCGCCGTAGCCTTTCCGAAGCGTGCGAGTTCACCTTTCTTGATAGCATCTGCCAGGAAGGCTATCACCATGAAGAGGATGATAAAGAGATAGTAATAAGTCATCTGCACGTGGTTAGCCTGCACCTCGAAAGCCGAGAAGATGGCAGTAAGGAGCAGTCCCTTGAGATACTTGCCCCGATAGGCAAGCACCACGCCCGCAATCATCGGCGGCAGATAAGCCAGTGCCCATACCTTCCAGATATGTCCGGCAGCGATAATGATAAAAAAGTAGGACGAGAATGCCCAGATGATACTTCCCAGCGCCGCCAGTGACTGTCTGAAGTTGAAGGCACGCAGCATGATATAGAAGCCCAGGAGGTATACAAAAACATACCAAACATAGTCTGGCAACCACAGATGATATGCCTTCACAATCTGGCTGAGCACCTGATTACTGTCATACGAAGGCGACATCTGATAGGTAGGCATACCGCCAAACACCGAGTTCGTCCATCGTGTAGTCTCTCCCGTCTGCTGCTGGAAGAGTTCCTTTTCATGTCCCAGTCCCTTTCCTGCCGCTGCATCATGTCGGAAGAGGATTCGTCCGTCCATATCGGCAGGCATAAAGTAGACGAAGGAGATGATTGCAAATGCAATAACTACCAGAATATCCAGTAGATACTTCTTCAAAAATTTCATAATTTCTATATAAACGTTTATAATTTGAAGGCAAAGATAGCACAAATTGGAGACAAAACAAAAAATATAGCAAAAATTTATATTTTTTTTGTTGAGAAAGTTGTATTAGGTCAGAAATAGGGGTTCCCCTCTATCATTTAGGGAAACGCTCGCTGCCGTTTCGTTTTTTATTCGTACCTTTGCACCGTAAAACAAGTTTCTTCAAACAGCATATATTAATGTATAAAAGAATAAGAATTATGAAAAGATTAGCATTCATCATGATGGCATTGCTCCTGGCTCTGATGCCGGCAGCAGCACAGAATTATCGTGACAGCAGATATTACAACAGCAGGACAGACCGTCTCGACTACCGTTACAACTACAACTACGGCAGCCCGTATTACGGATTCCGCATCGGTCCTGCCTTCACCTTTGTCAATTCCGACGATTCCCGTCTGGATGGTGGCGACTGGCAGACCGGCCTGAATGTGGGCGTAGTAGCCGGCATTCCATTGACCGACAGCGCCCCACTCTATCTCGAGACCGGACTTTCGTATATAGAGAAAGGTGGCAAGAAGGATCTTCCTGAAGGCAAGAAGATGACCTACGACCTCAACTATCTTGAGATTCCAGCCGTACTGAAGTACAAGTACGAGGTAGACGACCACTTCTCCATCCAGCCTCAGGTAGGCGGCTATTTTGCCGTTGGTGTAGGAGGCAAGATCAAGAACTTTGCCGAGCGTGAAGCAGAGAGCTCATTCAAGGATGCAAACTTCCGCCGCCTTGATGGTGGTATCCGCATCGGCTGCGGCATCGGCTACGACATGTTCTATGCCGATCTCACCTACGACATCGGTCTTGCCAACATCTGCCACGACAGTTTCGACAAATCGCGCAATGGAGCCCTCCAGTTCAATTTCGGAGTTAACTTTTAGGAACAGACAAAAGCCCCTGATGCAAGAACACATCAGGGGCTATAAACTATTAACTATAAACTTCACACAGTTCCCAGTATCGCTGGGCGAGGTCATGGATGAACTTTCGTCCTCGCTCAGTCCATACGAGATAGGTATGGGTGTAGGCTCTGCCCATCTTCTCCTGTCTGCCATCGCTCTTCGGGTCGAGGAAGGCGCTGTAGCGGGTGCGGCTCTTTGCCAAGCCCATGTGAGCATAATCAGCATAGAGGAGATACTGACCGCTCTGGTAATACTGGATATGCAGGGCACAGAGCGAGCGGTTCAGTTCCTGCGCTGTGATACCGAGCTCCTTCGCTATCTGCGTAGTAGTGAAGCAGGAAACGGAATCGAGCACGTTATCGCTATAGAGCGCCTTCGGCAGAAGATTACCCACCTGATTCTCCAACTGGATGATGTTATCACCATTCTTAGCGATGCGAACCACCTGTTCATCCACAACTCCATTCAGACGGCGGATTTCCGTATCCTGTTCGCCGATAAGCTTCTTCTGCTGTTCAATCTGCAGACGCTGCTTCTTCAGCAGATTCTCCTTCTCCTTGAGCGTAGCACGGAGGATTTCTTCCGCATGTCGGATTGTCTCCTCATCACTCTCGCCCTGCTGCACCGGGATATAACCGCCCGTCTTGCGAATCTGTGGCAGCACATCAGCCGTAACCCAGTTCTTGAACTTCACGGCAGTAGATAGCTTGGAGCCGAGAACCAAAGCATAGAAACCGCTCTCCGAAACGTAAATCATCTGCTGGAAACGTTTCGCATCAGTTCCATCCTTCTTGATGCCTGTCACTACCCATGCGCCCTGTTTTAGGGCGTCAAGTGGGTTAACGAACTGGTTTACAGCGTTTCTTGATTTTTTATACCCCAGCACATCACAGACATCCTTTGCGCAGAACAAAGGTTCTCCGTTCTCATCGGTCAAGGTACGAATCTTACCGAACTCAGGGTTTTCAAACACGACAGCAGCAGCTGCCTTCTTATCCATTTCTACTTTATTTTTATTAACTGACTTTACCATAATAATTTGTTTTTAAAATAATCACTTAACATTTAACACTTAACATTTAACATTAAATAATTGTAATCCAAACGCTCTCCTCTCTTTCTCTCGCTGCGGTAATGGCATTGATAAGCCGATGCAGCCAGATGCGGGAATTAAGGACGGCACCCTGTAATTTATTTTCACCTACCAGAATGCAGCCCTGCGTATCATCGGGATAATTACCGGCATGGATGCGGATGCCCTCAAAATCGGGAACACCCTGCACCAGCGGAAGCCACTTCTTAAACCTTGGCGATTTCGAGATAA